>OBMA010000066.1_pt1 | contig 44184 bp, 37 predicted proteins | sample 1539141 | NCBI WGS metagenome assembly OBMA01 (sample SAMEA3991484, study PRJEB22521) | metagenome | biome: anthropogenic terrestrial biome; feature: sewage plant; material: raw primary sludge | place: Sweden | collected 2012-09-26
CAGTATTTCTCAATGACCTCAACATCATCATTCATAAGAAATACGAGTTCTCCAGATGAATTTTTAACACCTTCATTACACATCTCTGAAAAATTAAATTCTTTTTTATCATAAATATACTTGAAAGCGTAATCGGACTTTAGTGCCTCGACTTTCTCTCTGTTCTCATCGTTGCTTCCATTATCTACAACTATTATCTCATAATTGCTGTAGTCAGTCTTCCTGCATACTGAATCAAGACATTCCTTAAGAACAGCCGGATGATCCTTGGACAAGATTATAATAGATACCATCGGATCTGCCGCTGTACCTGCAGTCACATTTTTTTCATCTATAGATACCGGCATATAATCAACTACACTTATCCCCGGCTCTCCATACGACCTGACATCTGCCTTGATTCCATATTCAGCAAGGATATGTTTCTTCATCGCTGCATATTTATCTTCAGCGCCATGTCTAAGATCACCTGATTTTATAAGATTATCAAGAGATAATGTCGCTTCGTCCGTCGTTCCGCTAAAATCATATTCCTTATGAAACAGCACTTTACTTATATGCGCAACTGAATTGTTGTTGGAATAATTATCCGGTGACACGATATCTCTAAGCCCCGCCTGAATGCATAGAGAATACAGGTTTTCAAGAGGATCTGTGCTTCCATACCACGTGAGCTTATTTATACATTCAGTCGTAAAAACAACAAAGCTGCCAAAATACATAAATGAAAGAAGTGTATCCGGTGACCAGTCCGGCTTGAACCACGGACACATACGCTCTCCTGTAGATTTAAGGTAGTAATCCTCGTCGCCATAAAGCATACAATACTTGCCTGATCCCATCTTCTCTCCGATAAGGTCAAACGCTCCCTCTGCAAATCTTCCATGCTTTGAAACGATTAGCAGAAATTTCTTCCCTATAAGAAGATCTGCTGTAAGCTTGGTGCTTGTTGTTCCGATATCTTCTAAATAAAGTACAGCAAAATCCTTATTTGTGCTTTCTGGAATTATCGTTGTTTCTGAATCCGATACATTATCTATGACATAAGCAGGCTTACTGCCATAATGTTCCTCGTTTTTTTCAATCCATATGATATATGGATTTTTTTGCTTATAGCAATCTTCAAAATATGCTTTCTGAAAATCATTATACTGTTCACGATCTGCATGTTTTTCATCATTTTCATTAAAACATTGATCTGCATCTGTCTTGGTATCCGTAACATCATCTTTACTGATACCCGATACCGAATTACATTTTTCTTTTTTATGTGACATCGATGCTGTGACTTTCGCAAGCTTTTCACTTCTTCTGCCGTCACTGTTCGAGATAAGAGATGCTGCTTTACGTATTGGCGCAGATAATTTCCACAACTTGTTCTGCTCAATATGGTTAAGCTTTTCATTAAGCTCTTCCTGCTTAGACTGGGCAGCTCCAAGTTTTACTGCGAGCTCATTATTCTTTTTCTGCAGTTCGTGATATCTTTCTTCGTAGATATCTTTCCAATCATATCCGCCTGTATACTCTACCATTGATTCCTCTTATCTGTTATGATTAGTGATTCTATCAAAAAAGCTGCTCTTCTCTGTCATCTTTTCTGCGACACTTTCGGTTATTCTTGAAACTTCCATAACTATGTGGAGTTCATTTTCATCTCTATCATTCCATGATGGATTATCTGAGGATAGAAGATCGATCACTATATTAGGATCATCCGTGTTAAATATCCACATACCATCACGCGAAGTTCCGTTCACCGATATCTGTGTTCTGGCATTTACATCTGTTCCATTCCATGTAAGCGATTTAAGTTGGACAATGCACCGGTATTCGCAAGGGTCAAGCCGTACAGCACTTCTTCCTCGCTTTATCCGGAAAGTCATATCAAACCCTCCGTCACCTGAAAGACTATAAAATGCAGAATCACCCTCTGTGAATCCTTTCCCTGTATCCTCAAATATCTGAACTCTTTCCCGTCCGATGCGTTCATTTTCCCGATTTATGAGCGAACATAGATAATCGAGCGAGTAGATGCGATTATCTATCATATCTCTCAGCATTGGCATGGTCTTACGTCTTCTTCCGAGAATCTTAGTCTGAAGTTTCTCTTCGTCCTCGCGTATATCCTCCATCTGTACTGACGTCAGTCCGAGTTTTGATATTATTTCATCAAGATTTAACTTCTCGTGTTTTTCTTCATGTTTTGTATAATACATAAGTGCACGAAATGCTATAAATGCCGGATCCATATCCTCATCATATACCCACTCATAATCAATAGCGGTCCACTTATCGCCGTCTACAATAATATTCTGAAAAATAAGATCTATATCGCTTACCGGTGCAGAATCAGGATTCTTATACGATATGCGTCTCATGTACTCATCAAATAGTTTCCCAAACCCCTGAATATCTCCCTGTGCTTCGCATTCTGCCATCATCTCTGAAAGCGGCACCCCTTGAATATGATCAAAAACCACCGCTCCGCTTGCATCTCCTGCCATATGGCATCCGCATATATCCAGTTTTCCGCCCTCATAACGTTCACACAATTTCTTCTTATTTGCCATTATTCTGGCGATATGAGGTACTGCCAGATCTGATGAAGGCATCTTTACCGCTGTCCTTACACCTTTATCACACCTGATATCCGTGCGTATGCAGTACTCAGGTGCCCTGTCATTTCCATATCTCACATATTCTATCGGAAGCTCAGATCCAAGGAGCATAAGATAGGAATTTGAGTATATAGGAAAAGTCTTTTCCTCTATCATTGCATCAAATACGATGCTCTCATCAAAAAGTTCCAGTCTGTCATTGTCGTAATTACATCTGTTATTATTTAATTCACCACGCTGTGGCAGCCTCTTCATAGAATAAAGATCAGTCATGAATTTATAATCCGGATAAGGATAATACATGTTTATATCACTAAATCCACTTTTAACTGCAATATGCATCAGTTCTTTTTCTGAAAATGTCTTTACGACACTGTCTTCTGAATAGCCACCAATGCCTCCAAAAAAAGTACCAAGATGATCTTCACGGCATCCTGCCCAATACTTGAGTCCAAACCTGTTCTCTATAGCAATCACGATGCGTCCGTTATCTCCAAGATGCTTTTTAAGAAGTTTCAAGAATGTCTCATATGGATCATTTCCGCCTATATATGCCTGTCCATACTCAAAAACACCAATAAGCATGATATAGTCATAATCTCCCGGAAGATCTGGTTCGATATCCATAAAATTACCTACATGAATATCAATATTATCACAGTCCATATGACGATAGGCATTGATCTTGCTGCGTTTAAGTGAAAGATCGACACAGTCCACATGTCCGGCATGTCTGGCAAGACTGCCTGTTATTGCGCCGCACCCGGCTCCTACTTCCAATACCTTCATATCTTTTGTGAGTGGTATCCAGTCTATGATATTCTCACGTAGCGGAGAAAGATGGTAAAGTATCGGCCAGCTCTTGCTCTCTTCTATTATCTTTCCGAATTCGACATCTGAATGATCACGTACTATCTCAAGCAGGCGATCCTCTATCTCTCCATCACAGTACAGATCATTACCGCTGTACTGTGAGAGATCAAGCGTTACGCTGCCGATCTTCATGTCTTTTTCATCCTGCATATCGTTCACTCCCGAAAACTTTGTTATATATCAGATATTCCTGACCATTACCTTAGATCCGATATCATAGTATCCGACTGTATTCTTATCTGATACTACTGAAATATTCAGCGCATCATAAAGTCTGTGATATACCGTGAAATCATTCTTCTCATATCCTGTGACACCGAATGAGATAAGATATTCTCCACCCTGAAGGTTCATCTTCTGCGTAAATGTTATCTCTTTCCTGTCGCCCTTTTTGACTGACTGGAGAAACGATTTTTCCAGCATTGTATTTGTCCCCGTAATCTCAGTTCCGCGTATATTCTTTATCGTAAAAGCAAAGATAGGAGATGGTATATTCTCTTTTATCTCAACAACCATATGTACTGTGAATTCTGCGCCTTTGATTATCGCTGTTGTCTTCACATTCTTTTCATCTGTGATATACGTCTGCGTAATGACTGCTTTTTTTGAGCCATATTCGATCGTATCAGGATTAAGTGCTGCATCAGCATCTTTAGCAGCCGCATCTCTTATGCTTTCATCATCGATAAGATTAATCTCTTCCCCTACTTTTGAAGGTTCCTTATACTGCCCTACAAGGACTTTCTTGTATATGTCGATCATCTCTTTAGGAGAACCTTCACCGAGTTTCGTTCCCTGATTAAGAAGTACTACTCTGTCACAATACTTTGATATGCTTCCAAGATCATGACTTACAAAGAGGATTGTCTTCCCCATTTTCTTGAATTCTTCAAACTTGTGATAACATTTTGCCTGAAAGAATACATCTCCAACAGAAAGTGCTTCATCAACGATCAGTATCTCCGGATCGATGTTGATGGCAAGAGCAAATGCCAGTCTCACGAACATACCGCTTGAATATGTCTTCACCGGCTGATATATATACTCTCCGATATCTGCGAAATCAAGTATTCCAGAGAGGCGCTCATCTATCTCTTTCTTGCTGAAACCCGTCATCGTTCCATTCAGGTAGATATTGTCGATTCCGTTATATTCCATGTTGAACCCGGCACCTAGCTCAAGCAGTGCCGATATTCTTCCCTTGACATTCACTACTCCTGATGTCGGATTAAGAACGCCTGTTATTATTTTAAGGATCGTCGATTTTCCCGATCCGTTTGTTCCGATGATTCCAACAGTCTCGCCCTTGTATATTGTCATATCGACTTGATTCAGTGCCCTATGTATCGTGTGAAGGCATTTATGGGTAAGACCAAGTGCCTCACGAAGACGATCTGAATTTCTGTTGTAAAGCTTATACTCCTTTACAAGATCCTTGACTTCGATGACCGGCTCTTTAATATCAGATGATGGTACAGTCTGATTTTCCCCGCAAGCTGCCTCTGCATTTTCATTTATCATAGACGAATCATTATTTTTTAGATCGCCTGTATCCTGATCTGCTTCCATTTACCAAGACTCCTCATTACATATGTTGTTTATCTGATGAATTACAGAACATCTGCAAAATGTACTTTTAACTTTTTGAACACCATCGCGCCCACACAGAACAGGCTGATCGTAAGTATCCAGAAATAAGTTGTTGAATAAAAATGTTCCCAGAACCACTCATGTCCGCACATTGATGATCTGAAGCCGCCAACTATATACGTAAGGGGATTCAATTTGAAGATCACCTTGTATTTGTCTCCAAATCCCTCGATATTCCACATTATAGGAGTTGCCCACATGCCAACCTGCAGTCCTATATTGATTATCTGCTGAAGATCCCTGAAAAATACGACAACTGCACAGTTAAAATAGCTTAGTGCAAGAACAAGCATGAACAGACAGAAGCTGTAATAAACGACCTGTAGCATATAGACTGACGGTTTATAGCCGTAAAGCAGTGTCATCAGCACAAGTATGCCTGTAAAGAATATATGAGTGAACAATGCACCAATGATCTTTATGATCGGAAGAACACTGATCTTAAATACAACTTTCTTGACAAGATAGTTATATTCGAGCATAGCCATCATGCCCTGCATCAAAGCATCGCTAAAATAGAACCAAGGTACAAGACCCGCAGTCAGATAAAGCACGTACGGAATATTGACACCGCTTGCTGCGAGCTGGCTCTGCATTCCAAGGATTTTGTCAAATACAACCCAGTACATAAGAACTGTGACGACAGGTTGAGCCATTGCCCAAAGGCTTCCAAGATATGATCCTGCATATCGTTTCTTGAAATCATTCTTAGCCAGCTTCCATATCAACTGACGATTTTGATACAGTTCAACAGGCAATGTCCTAAGCCTGTCGATATTGAATGAAAAGATAAGACCGGTAAATGCCAAAAGCACGCATCCACATATCTTTTTCTTAAATTCTGCATCTGGATCGGCAAGTACATTTTTATGAAAGATAATGAGCAATGCGAACGTTATCCATACTGCCCAGAATATTATAAGTGCTGCCTTCTTCTGTTTGTCCCAGCTTGCATGGGCTTTCATTTTCTTCATTTGCCGGAAAGCTCCTTTATCCCACACCATTTTGTATCACGCTCAGACAGATTAAGCTTCATACCTTCAGTTATAGGCCATTCTACTCCGATATCAGGATCGTTGTACATGATTCCGCCCTCATCTCCCGGATGATAAAGTTCAGTACATTTATAACAAAATTCCGCATAATCTGAAAGCACAAGAAAACCGTGCGCAAAATTTTTAGGAATAAAGAACTGTTTCTTATTTTCCGCAGAAAGCTTTACTCCAAACCACTTTCCATAAGAATCTGACCCTTTTCGCAGATCTACCGCAACATCAAACACCTCGCCTGATACAACACGTACAAGCTTATCCTGTGGATGTGCTATCTGGAAATGAAGACCACGAAGTACTCCCTTTGTCGATGCTGACTGATTATCCTGAACAAACACCTGATCAATACCTGCTTCAACAAAATCATTCCGATTGTATGTCTCCATGAAATAACCACGCTGATCCTGGTGAACTGTAGGTGATATCACCTTAAGTCCTTTTATTCCTCCGCAGTCATTTTCAACTTTTATCTGACTCATTTCTTCTCCATTCCTGAGATCCCGTCTAAGTTATCTCACTGTTGATTTTCTGCATTACTGTCGGCATTGTTGCCTGCGTTACTGTCGACATTATCATCTGCATTGCCTGTATCATTATCTACATTATTCTTAGTTCCTACGATATCCTTCATATATGAAGTATCAAGATCTACATTAGTTTCTATGCCATCGACCTTACCCTTTGATGAATACTGCCACATATCGTAGCTTCCGTCATAATCGGGCGCATCCCTGTACTGTGCAAGCCAAATGTGATATTTATCGAAGTTCGACATATCTACACGATTTTCGAACCAATTTGCAGATCCATATATTCCAGTCATGTTTCCCGTACTCTCGACTGTTTTCATGAATGCGAGAAGATTCTGCGTACGTTCATCCTTAGTAAGATCATCAGCACGACCGTTTCCACCGGATGAGAGCTCGCTGTCAACGTAGATTGGGAGATCAAGCTTGTACTTTTCTACCAGGCTGCACGCCATACTCGCTTCTTCTACCGCTTCAGCCTCGGTGAGTGCCTGTGTATAAAAATAAATACCTGTCTTGATTCCGTGCATCTGTGCGCCTGCGATATTATCCTCAAAACATTCATCTTTTACAAGACTTCCGCTTGAGGCGCCCCTGTATCCGCATCTTATTATCGCGAACTTTACTCCTGAGTCGGCGACTTTTTGCCAGTCGATCTTCTTATTCCAGCTTGATACATCAATACCTGCTGTCCCGTTCAGGTCGGTTATCTCTGTCTTTTCATCAGTCTTGTCATCATCACTTTCAGCGTCTCTGACTTCTGTATCATCTTTTTTCGTATCAACCTGGTCTGCGTCCAAAATAAGATATTTTATGTTGCTGAGAACCGCATATTCAAGCTGTTTCCTGACTTCGATCGATGTTGTTGAATCAGCTATAAGATATCCTTCGAGAGGAAGCAGACTTACATCATAATTCTCAGCACGCAGATGATCTATATATATGATTCCATCTTTGTCATCATCTATGCATGTTTCCTGTGTTCCATCCTGACCTTTTACCTCTACCTCAAACTCAGCACCTGTAACAAGTCTTCCAATCTCATCTATGATCATGACACGAAGATCCTGATTGACTGAATTTATAACGAGTGAAACCTTTTTCCCATACTGCATCGTTACATCACCTGCAGATGAAGAATCAAAAAAAGAATCATCATTCATAAATGCATTCAGATCACTGCCAACCTGACCAGTATCCGAAGTACTATCAGATGACGATGACTGTTCATCTGTGCCGCTTTTTTTCCCGTCAAGACGATCGCCGTTAGCAGCAAACACAACAGCCAAAACGGCAAGTATCATGATGATTCCAAAAATAAAAGCTTTTTTTACGCTGCCTGATTCCATTTATCACAGTCCATTCGCAATGTCTACAAGATATTTGCCGTAATTTGTCTTTAGGAGCGGCTGTGCCAGCTTCATGAGCTGTTCCTGATCGATATAGCCCATCTTATAAGCGATTTCTTCAATACATGATATATAAAGTCCCTGCCGCTTTTGAAATGCAGCAACAAAATCAGATGCATCAAGAAGTGAGTCGTGATTGCCTGTATCAAGCCATGCAAAACCCCGTCCAAGCTTTTCAACCATCAGAGTGCCTCTGCGCAGGTACTCATTATTGATGCTCGTTATCTCAATCTCACCGCGTGCACTTGGTTTAACATTCGCAGCGATATCTACAACATCGTTATCATAGAAATACAGTCCCGGAACTGCGTAATTGCTCTTTGGTTCCTCAGGCTTTTCCTCGATAGATAAAGCTTTTCCGGTCTCATCGAAATCTACGACACCATATTCACGTGGATCTCTGACATAATATCCGAAGATCGTAGCACCTTTTTCTCTCTCTGCAGCCCTGCGAAGAACTTTAGAAAAACTCTGTCCATAAAAAATATTATCGCCTAGTACTAACGCTGCACTATCATTTCCGATAAAAGCCTTGCCAATGATAAATGCCTCAGCAAGTCCTCTCGGCTGCGGCTGTACTGCAAAGCTTATATTAAGTCCGAACTGTGAGCCATCTCCGAAAAGTTCCTCAAAAACTTTTATGTCACGCGGTGTTGAGATGATAAGTACATCTCTTATCCCTGCCAGCATAAGTGTCGAAAGCGGATAATAGATCATCGGCTTGTCATACACTGGAAGTATCTGTTTTGAAACTGCCTTAGTAAGCGGATAGAGACGAGTACCGGAACCACCGGCAAGTATAATTCCCTTCATATCGTTTTCAGCCTCCTATACGATTTATTAAAATCTCTTCGACCTTATTACATAATATCAAGCCGCAACTTAATGCAAAGTTTTAATCAATGTGCATGCCAGTCTTACTGTCATCCGGTGTTTTCAACATATTAAGTCTAAACTCAAAATCGCGTCTGTTCTTGATTGCAAGATTTGAAAGTATAAGTCCTGCAAATAGAGACAGAAGCGAAGCCAAATATACAAAGCAGCAGACAATAAGTGTCGGGAATCTGAGTACAAGCCCAGTCCTGAAATAATCAGAAATGACAGGAATACAAAATATCGTTGAAACTATAGCCATTATAAGTGCAACCCAGCTAAAAAACTGCATTGGCTTGTAATTCTTATAGAGTCTTATCATAGTGCCGATAACACGCATTCCATCCGAATATGTGTTAAGTTTAGATACGCTGCCGTCCGGTCTATCACGATATTCTATTATCTCGTTTTCGATCTGCATATTGTTGTAGACCGCATGTATAGTCATCTCAGTCTCGATCTCGAACCCTGTAGAGAGTACCGGGAACGTCTTCACGAACGCGTAGCTGAATGCACGAAATCCTGTCATTATATCCTTTACGTGACAGTCGAACATCTTATTTATGCAGCCGCGTACCATACTGTTTCCGAAATTATGGAACGGTCTTTTATTTTCCGTAAAATAAGTGGATGAAAGACGATCACCGACTACCATGTCCGCATTATGATGAAGCACCTTCTCAGTCATAGCAGGTGCACTCTCCATCGGATATGTATCGTCTCCATCGACCATTACGTAACACTCCGCATCCACCTCACGGAACATGCGGCGTATGACGTTTCCCTTCCCCTGCATATATTCATTACGCACAATAACGCCGGCTGCACGGGCTATCTCCTCCGTGCGGTCGGTCGAATTGTTGTTGTAGACATATATCACTGCTTCTGGCAGCGAGCTTTTAGTATCCGCGATCACTTTCGCAATCGTCTTCTCCTCGTTGTAACACGGGATCAAAACTGCTATCTTATCCATTATTCTCCAGACTATCAATATGTCGTCTATTCTCTGCAAATAGTATATCTCATACATGACATATCGACATTTTTATCTGTTCTTATACATATCCTCATAATACTTCTGATATCCGCCATTCGTAACATGCTCCATCCATTCGGCGTTGTCAAAATACCAGCGTACCGTCTTTCTGATGCCATCCTTGAAACATGTCTCCGGCTCCCAGCCTATCTCTTTCTTTATCTTATCCGGTGCTATCGCATAACGGCGATCATGTCCTTTTCTATCAGAAACATATGTTATTAAATCGTAATTTACTGCATTTTTACGCGGGTCTGAATCTGGAAGCATCTCCTGAATACAGTCGATTATCGTCTTCACGATCTCGATATTCTGCTTCTCATTGTGTCCGCCGACGTTATATGTCTCGAAAAGTCTTCCCTTCTCCTGAACCATATCGATAGCTTTCGCATGATCCTCAACATATAGCCAGTCTCTGACATTCTTGCCATCGCCATATACCGGAAGTTTCTTGCCATGAAGCGCGTTATTGAAGATAAGAGGTATCAGTTTCTCCGGGAATTGGTAAGGGCCATAGTTATTCGAACAATTAGTTATATTCGCCGGGAAATGATATGTATCCATATATGCCTTTACAAGCATATCAGAACCCGCTTTGCTCGCTGAATAAGGGCTGTGCGGCGCATAAGGCGTGGTCTCATAGAAATATCCGCCTTCGTCCGAAAGCGAGCCATATACTTCATCCGTTGATACATGAAGGAACTTGTGATCCGGCTTGAATGAGCCATCCGGAAGTACCCATGCGGCTTTTGCACAGTTGAGCATGACCGCTGTTCCCAGAACATTCGTCTTTACGAATATCTCAGGGTTCTTTATACTGCGATCTACGTGACTCTCTGCCGCAAAATGAACAACACGATCAATATCGTTGTCCGTAAAGATCTTTGTTATCGCATCCTGATCTGTAACGTCTGCTTTGATAAATGTATAATTTGATCTGTTCTCGATATCCTTGAGATTCTCGAGATTTCCAGCATATGTAAGTGCATCGACATTGATGATCCTGATATCGTCACCATATTTCTTAAACATGTAATGAATGTAATTGGAACCAATAAATCCGGCACCGCCTGTCACAAGATAAGTTCTCATATATTATCTGCCTCCCAAAATAGATATACCGCTGCAAATCATCTTTTTCATATGATACTACAGCATACACATAGATATTTATATTTTGCTACAAATGCCCTAAAAAAGCAACGTCCTAAGGTTCATAAGATCATCAGTCGAATCTAAGGTTCATATCCACATTTCCATTTATACCGGCTACCCTGCCCTTAGACGAATACTGCCACATATCGTATCTCGTAGCTGTATATGTAGGTTGAGCCGCATACTGAGCAAGCCAGATCTTATATGCCGTAAGCGATCCTGTGTTCACTCTGGATGTCAGCCATGATTTATTTGAATAAACGCCTGCAGCATATCCTGAATTCCTTACTGTAGCGCAAAAAGCCTTGCACACCGCTGTCCTTGTACCTGTATCTATCGCATCTCCACGCCCGCCGCTTCCCTCGACGTCTATGTATATCGGAAGGCTCACTCCGCAGCCAGATGCCATATTTACAGCCATTGAAGCCTCTTCAACCGCTTCAACATCACTTACCGCCTGTGAAAAGAAATAGAGACCAACGCTAAGACCTGCTGCCCTTGCTCCTTTTACATTTGCCGAAAATCTCGGATCCTGTATGAGAGATCCGCCTGATTTTCCTCTGTATCCGCAGCGGATTATCACATATGATACTCCTGAGTTTCTCACAGCATTCCAGTCGATAGCACCATTCCATTTTGAAACATCAATTCCCAGTTTTCCGCTTCCGGCCTGCAGGTGTCCGTCAGAACCAAATGTATATTTAACACCTTGGATGACCTGCTCGCCTGTCACGAAGTTGTGATCTTTTGTAAAGAAATAAGTTGCACCGTCTATCGTCTGCCATCCGGTGTATATCCAGTTTGAATTGCCGCTCTTTCTGTAGAATTTATCATATTTCGCATAATCTGCATATGTTGCTTCAACATACTTGCCGTCCACGATAATATATAGCTGATTTCCACTCTTATCCTTGAGCTTTGTTGTCGGATCAACTGCCGTAACGGTTACGTTAAATTTTACGGAAACTGCCGAGTTCTCTTTAAGCGTAGCTGTTACCACTGCTGTGCCTGCTCCTATGGCTGTAACTGTGATATTAGCACCGCTTGTTGTCGCCGTTGCTGAGATTGAAGCGATCTTTGAGTCAGATACAGTCCAATTGACGGTTGTATCGGTTGCCCCTTCAACCGTCGGTGTGATAACAACGGTCTTTCCTTTTATCAGATTAGCGCTGCTTGGCGACAGTGACAATTTCTGACCTGTCTTGGTTGTCGATGTCGTTGTAGTTGTATCCGTTGTTGCGCTCGATGATGTTCCGGTTGATGTTCCAATTGACGTCCCTGCTGACGTTCCTGCTGACGTCCCTGCTGACGTTCCATCCGACGACGTTGCCGCTGGATTTGATGATGTGCCGGCTTGTTCAGACGGTGTCACCGCTGACGACTGATCAGCTGCCGATGACGTATTTGTACTGCTGCTTTCCTGAACAGCTCTGTAGAAGACTACCTGTGAAACATTACCCGGATCAGATACATCTGACTTATTCACCTCGACATATCCATCTGCCGAACTGCCATCTGCACCGACCTTTGATGATTCCACCCACTCTACTGTATCAGTAAGCTGTGACTCGACAGGTGTATCACCCGTCGTCTTTGTATCCTCTTTTGCAGCATTTACCTGATTTTCAGTCTTTACTTCATCCTTGACATCAACTTTTTTATACTCTATCTGATCAGATACCGTACATTCGGTTGTATCTTGAGAAAATGTATATTTATCCTTAACATCATCCGGCAGTTCTTCGAGTACTATCTTGTATGTGCCGGCTTTAACATCTTTCTTATATATGATCCCATCCTTATCGTCATCGACAAGTTCGATATCTTCGGGTCCGGATGCCTTCGCCTTGAACTGAACATCTGATACAAGGTTACCGCTCTCTCTGTTTATGAACTTAAGTTTCAGATCACTCTTTATAGATGTCGCTTTCATCCTTACCGCGATCGCTGCTGCAGATGACTCTTCTGTTGATTCCTCTGTTGATTCTTCTGAAGCATCCGTCATCTCGGATAGTCTCGCGCTCTCCGCATCTGATACTGCGATCAGGCCGCTCTGGCCTACAACAGTGACTCCTTCAAGATTCTCTCCGACACTTTGGAATTCACTGACCTGCTTTTCTACCATCTTTGCATTTGTAAAGATAGATATAGTAAGTATCGCAACTACAAGTACAAACGCACCAGTCACCATGACGATACGATCCATACCCGACATATGTTTTATCTTATATAACAGTTCAGCAAAGAATGCTGCCACTGGGAGTTTTCCTGTGTGTCCGCCATGGCTGCTCTTTTCCCTGCCATGCTGATAGCTTCTTGGTTCATCGCCCCAGTATGTATCTTCGTAATCATCCTCGTAATCTTCTTCATAATAATCGCGATCATCACGCAGATTTTCATCTGCATCTGATCCGACTGTTTTCGTATCATTATATTTATCATCATATCTTACATCATCTATGCTGTTGTCGATCTCATCATCCCAGTCTCTGTCACTTTTAAATGCTGAGATTCGTTCTCTCTCACTCTTTCTATTTTCTTTATGAGCGCTCTCTTTTGCTTCTTTCCGTTCATTGTTTCCGCTATGTCTGCGTGTATTGACTCTACTGTTGTCTCTTGCAGCCTCAAAATCATCGTCTTCATCCGTCCAGGCATTATTCATATTGCATGTATCGTCAAAGCTCTCATCATATGTGCGATCATCATCTTCATCTGATTCATACGTATCCATCTCACGTGTGTCATCAAAGCTGTCGTCTGCGCATTCCTCAGCGCCATCACGTGTCATATCACGAGTTTCGGCAAAATGATCATCATCTATATTATGGTAATCATCATCACGGTCATCGTCTGTATACTTTTCATCATCATAACGGTCATCATCCGTATACTTTTCATCATAACGATCATCATCTGTATATTGTTCATCATCATAACGGTCGTCCTGCCGATATCTCTTATTCTCTTTTTTTCTCAGATCGTCACTATATCTTCTGCCAAATCTGAACATCATTTTTCCTCTCAATTATGTAACCCATCTGTCCAACAATCACTCATTATAACACCTGCTTATTTGACTCGCAACCAACGCAAAATAATGCATCGTTATCTCTGCATCATCAGATATTGTAGATGATAATGCCTGCGATAATGACTATCATTCCGATAAGCTTACGTTTTGTGATCTTCTCGCCAAAGAAAAGCAGTCCGAATATCAGTACGAGCACATATCCGAGCGATTCAATGATCGGAATGCTCATGAATGGAAGCTGCTTGAAAACATATATTGTGATCATCATTGAACCGAGCAGCATCATATAACCTATGATCACATACGGATTCAGATATTCTCTGATAAATGAAGGGTACTTCTTCATCGAACTCTTCTTAAGGAGCACCTGTGAAAGTGAGGCGATCGTAACCGAAATAACTGCGATGATATATGGGCTCATTGGTCTGCCTCCTTCTCGCCGTTGATGATTATGATCCCGACGATAACGAGTGCGACTCCAAGTACATTTTGAAGTGTCAGACTCTCATGGAAAATAAAAATGCTCCATATCATAGCCCAAAGTAACGTCATCGCCTTGTTAACATACGCGATTGACAGTTCAAAGTGTTTTATCGCCTGCTGCCACAAGATCGCATACGCTCCAAGTGCTGCAAATTCGAGCATAAACAGCATTATGTACCTTGCCGACATAAATTCCTGCCTGGATACAAATTTTGCAATTACATCCGCAACGCTGTATATCATAACGACAAGCTGCAGAAGGATTATATTTCCTACACCAGCCTTTTTCTTCACTGTCCGGCCTCCAGCGCTTCCGCGAACCGCTTCGCAAGAAGTTTATATGCGTCTTCATTTAATTTTCCGTCATCTGCGATATAAGAAGCATAGTTATCCGGAGTTATTGATCCGTAATAATTATCAACTATCGAAACGGACATATCATTTGTAACACCAGCTTCAAGTTCAATGTAATGTGCAAGATTACCATTACCCATATCAGTTATCGCCGGGTCAAACACCTGCCCACCTGCTCCAGCCTGCTGCATATAGAATGGAGACATCACGATTATGCGGATATAAGGAAATTTTGTCTGAAATTCCGTGATTGCAGTGCGAAGCGCGCCGGCTGTCGAGCATCTCTCCATAGGATCTCCCGGGTTCGTACCGACACGAATCTGAAAATAATCAGCTGCATCATAGAATATGCATATCACATCTACGCTGTTCATATCTGCAGTCTTAAGTACATTTATCGAATTCGCGGTCGTCTGATCATCCGGTCTCGTGTCCTGCGCTGTCTTTGCAAGCTGATCAAAATTACCGCTGCAGATTGAATCTGCTACAAACGGCAGTGAATATATATCCTGCGGATATGCTGCCTCATCATAATTTCCATTTTTCTGAGCTATAGTCGAATCCGGAAATGCTGCATTAAGCAGTGCAAGTTTTTCTTCTGAAGAAGATGCTGCTGAAGATATCTGCTCACATAATCCATTTTCCGCGTTGTCTGAGAACGGCGCATTACCCAGACATAATATCGTCGTTGTATCATCATACTGATGATCTCCCTTAAGTGTATCCGAAAGCGGCAGAAAGTTGTCAAGGGTCTCCGTATCATATTGTGCCGCTTCTGATGAATCTACAACGTATTTCTCGCCATGATCCCATACAGCGATCTTGATAACTGCGAATGCCAGAAGTGCGATTATAACGATAAATAACAGGACGCGCAGCCCGAACTTCTTTTTCTTTCCGCCATCTGTGCCATCATCGTTATCATCTTCTTCATAACTCTCATCATAGCTGTCATCGTCATGCTTCTTACCGCGATATGCACGTCTCTCTTCATTCTCAGCGTGCTCATCACCAGTATTATCATCGCTTCCCCAGCCTTCATCTGCCGGAAGATCGTCGTATCTGTCGTCTTTCAGTTCGCCGCGTTCTTCGTCGCGATAATCATGTCTGTCATCAAGTCCGTCTTTTTTTTTCATATCTATCACCTGCATTTCTACTCATTAGAGATCATGTCTGTTTATTATCCTGCATCATAACATAAATGCTGCTTTTGATACCCACATCATTATCTTAGATATTTTACCATATCATGACAGCCGCTTTCCACCGCTTAATAAAAGTTTAAGAAAGCTGATTGATACTATCACTTAACCCGCTATCATTTTCCATATCTTTTGAACAAAGAATCGTAATCATAATCCTCTATTATCTTCTTCAGGTGCTCCGTGTGTTCATGTGTCTCATCATAACTCTTCACCCTGTCTGTACCGTCTGCAAAGCATTTTGTCATATATCTGCTCCACTCAGGTTTTGCATGGATCTCATCCGCATAATTGTCCAGATCTGTTATCTCATTTTCATCATCTGCAAAGAAAAACAGTTTCACATTATCGTACTTAAGCAGTCTGTCGGCAATGACGCAATATTCATTCATGCGCGCATCTATTTCATTTCCCGACTTCATATCATTCCAGAAAAGAACGCTGTATGCCGGGAAGAACAGATAAAAATCAGTCTCCGGATGAGCTTCTATATAAGGGCAGATATTCGCATCGAGATTAGCCAGCGTTCCTGCATTATAACAATCTGCGGATTTTGCAGCCGCACTCTGAGGTATCTCGTACGCTCCCACAACCTTCGCTTCATCATAATATTCCGGTGTCCACCAGCTGGCATACATATCTGTCATGTCTGTCGGTTCGTGCACGATGAGCGGTTTGATTATATATTCCGTTATAACATCACTGTTAAAAAGATACTTCACATCATTAAACGGATTATCGTCATACAGATATTCCGGCACCGGATATTTGACCTCTTCCGTATCTGCCGTAAACGTCTCAATATCAAGGCTCGCAAACACCGTTTTTACACTGTTCCCGCTCTCATAGACCTTCTCAAGCATATTTGATATGTCCTTCGGATATGCACCGTTACAGGTCAGTTTCAGCGTGTCCAGATTCATATCTTCCTCAAACCAATCGGTATCAAAATTCGCTGTCATCGATGACCCTGTTATCACGCTGTCATATTTCATATGTCTGGCAAGCCCCGGATTCTGACTCAGCTGATTATCGATCACATACGGAAAATCCTTTACCGGAGCATGAAAATGAAAGAAAGGGTCGATGATTACAACTGCTGCCGCACATACAGCAAGCAAAACCGCCACGATAGAAATGCACCATATCATCCATTTTCTAAATCTATGATCATCTTTCATATTGTTGCTCTAATTCTCTCCCTGGATATCTATTTTCGGTACTATACACTCGCATCGTATAACGCGTTTTCAGAACTTGTAGTAAATAAAAGAAGTTACATTTGACATCGACATTATACATATGACAAGCATAACTGCAAAAACAAGTGCTGTCCCGAAGTTCAGTCTGACCTTCTTCGCATATTCCGCTGCATTTCTCTTCAAAACAAATATGACTAAAAAAGATACTGCCAGAAACGCATACATTATCAGATAATCGCTCATCGCATACCCGTCAATGTGCAATATTTTCAGTACGTACCACAAAACACCTGTATTAAACGATCTTCCCAGTCCTCTGTCAACAAGAGGATATCCGTCGAACATCCTCATGATCATCCCGTTTCCTGAAGCAACCGAAGGTGCTCTGAAATATATACAGGCAAATGAAGTGTACAGGAACGTCAGCATTACAGAAATCAAGCGGTGCAGAGTAGTACCTGCTCCGCGGTTCTGCATGTTTCTCGTATGACTCTTCTTCCATGCAAGATATATCTTAGTCGGCACGTAGAGTATGCCATGCAGTATACCCCAGAATATATAATTCCATCCGGCGCCGTGCCAGAAACCGCTGATCAGATAGACCAGAAACAGATTTATGTTCGTCCGCGCCTTACCCTTCCGGTTCCCGCCAAGCGGGATATAAACATTATCACGAAAGAAACGGCTAAGCGTAATATGCCAGCGTTTCCAAAAATCGACGATATTTACTGCCTTATAAGGCGAATCAAAGTTGACCGGCAGATCCATGCCAAGCATCTGCGCAATACCACGTCCCATATCACAGTAACCGCTGAAATCAAAATACAGCTGAAATGCATAGAGCAGCATAAGTATAAAGCAGCTCGGACCCTGCATCGACAATTCGTTGTTCCATCCATAATCGACACCAACACCGATTTTATCAGCCAAAAGCATTTTCTTTGAAAGTCCAAAGACAAATAAGATAAATCCGCGTACGAATTTCTCTCCGTCTATCCTTTTCGTTCCGATCGCATCGAACTGCGGGATCATCTCATCTGCAGTCGTTATAGGTCCTGCCGATATTGATGGAAAGAACGATGAGAACAGGACATAATCGACAAAACTGCATTTTTCTTTCATCGAACATGTTCTATATGTATTCGTCAAAAATCCTATCTGTTGAAATACAATGAAGCTTATCCCAAGCGGGAGCATGATATTCTTAAGGCAGTGATTCGCATTAAACGCAGAATTTACCGACGTGATAAAGAAATTCATATATTTGAAATAAACGAGTGCTGTCAGATCTAAGATGACCGCACATATCATGATGATATGCCCTGCTCTCCTTACACGCGGTGATGCAGATTCTTCCTGCCCGTTGCACTCATCGTAATGCAAGTTCTGACAAGTCTCACGCCTGCGTACGATTCCGCAATGTGCCGCATAGTTCACCGCCATCAGTACAAAAAGCAGCATAAGATACTTTACGTTAAAATACGCATAGAAAATAAAAGAAAATCCGATCAGCCAGAGCTTTGCACCAAGTGCGCTGCGGTCAGACTTACTGCACCAGCTGCAGGATAGATCATTTTTTGACATTCCATTTTGTGATGCCCTATCGTATGATCCCATATGCTTCTGCGACAGGATCCAGAACCCGGCAAGACAGATTGGAAGAAAAGCGAGTATGAAAATATAAGAATTAAACAGCATACCTTGCGTCTCCTATTTTCCGTACTGTCCTAAAAGGTCATCCATGTTCTTCTTCGCGACCGGATCTTCGTACACATCATATCCGCTTATCGTCGCCAGTTTCTTAAGCCCCTGATCTTCAAGCGGCACATCAAGTTTATCTGATGTATTCAGAATAACGTAACTACACTGCTTTGACGGAGTTTCGCGCGTCAGTGTGATAAGCTTCTTCGTATCGATCACTCCTGTCGTCTTGTCTCCCTGCATGACCTCATGAATCGGATCATAATTATTCCATGCCGGCTCCACGCTCTCACGACCATATATAAGACATATCCGCGACGTGTACTGCCTGATATAGAATGTCAGCATGTCCGGCACTGCTGCATAAACGTCACGTTCGTCGTCTGCCGGCATTATCGTATCGCAGATGTCGATGACATACTGCGGGATATGGTAGGCATTCTCAGTCTTTGTCGCGTATGGAACTCTATATACGTCTGTTCCGGTAAATAAAATCGCAGCGGCGATAAGCGCAGTTGCAGCATATTTCCACATACCATGCAATCTCATAAGTACCCGGCATCCGGCATATGCGGTAACGACCGCAAACGGGATCATCCACAATAGCCTGTAGTATGTCGCACCATCTACAAGACGCACATACACCTTCCTTGTTACCGGAAGCAGAAACAGCGCGATCATGACGATCGGCATATAAATAAGTATCAGTCTGATCTTTTTATTTTTTTCTGTAATAGCAAGGGAAATAAGAGCTGCTGCAAACAGCGCCGCATGCCCCACAGTTCCAAAATATGTTTTTAGTGCTACAAAGCACTCCATGAAGATTCCGTACATTTATATCCTCTTTGCATATCAGCCCTTCGAGCTGTCTATATCAATTAAACTATACCTACCATATCAGGTTACTGCTTTTGACACTTGCATCATATCAGCACATAGATGACCGCATACATTATCGCAGGAATCAATGTGATAAATGTATTGATCAGAAGCTTCATTGACCTTCTGCGTATCGCAAATAAGAGTGCGATAAGTCCCGAAAATGCACTTATTAGTATAACTGCAAGCGAACTGAAGACTCCGGCACACGCACTCAGAAGAAACAGCATAACAAGCCAGGGCTCACGTGCTGCCTTCACCTTTGCTGTAACAGTCGCATTCCCGTCTTCCTTGCATTCATCGCAAGCGTCGTCATCTATCTTAGGCGCATATTCGCTGCTATCGCTATTATCTTCATCTGTTCCGCATCCGATTCCGAGTATCTCCATCCATATCCAAAGCATCAATGGGAAGAGGAAATTCGCCACCATTGATTTTCCCTGCCATGTCCGCGTAAGCAGAAATGTCTCGCTCGTGTAGATAGACGTACTCCCGAATACCTGGAACAACATGACAAATAAAATGAACTCAGGCAGCAGATCCCTATACTTGTCTCCAAGGAGTTTTCTACCGATCTCAATGTATATAAGTTCAGTAATAGGTATCACCACCAGAGGGAGAACTGTATGACAGAATATTGCAGCATGAAATCCGCTTGCCGTTGATACATACGAGATCCACATCGTAAATGCCGCCATGACATGTCTGAGGTCAAGCCCCGTAGAGCCTCCCCGGTAAGGCTGTATAGAATACATAGTACCAGTCTGCTGCGTGATCACAGACTGGGCAACATAATAAGCATCATCGCCGTCAAACCATGAACACGATATCGCCATAACAAGCATATATACAAAAAGCGCACCGACGATGAACCACATGATCCGCGTACCGATACTGCGTTTTCTTATCTTTCCGGCATTTAGGCCTTCCTTTATCGTTTTTCTGCCCACATGTATGCCATCATTCGTCGTTTCTCTGGCAGCATGTATGCCATCAATCGTCGTTTCTCTGGCAGCATGTATGCTGCTCTCCGCTGTACTGCCTCTCCGGACACTACATATATTCTTCCCGGATCCTGCAAGCCCTCTGTCTTTCAGCCATATAAATGTCCCCATTACATCAACAGCGATTATCATAACGCTGTATATGATAAAGAGCATACGAAAGCTCCCGTATCTGACCTTGAAAATAACAGGTACAGCTGCGAGTTCAAACAGTGTCATCATCACCATAAAGCCGATGATGTATGCGATATCCGCACGCCTCTGATATCTGTCATATCTGCGTGTGACAAGATTTCCTGCCATATACGGAGTATATCCCAGAAGCAGAAACAAACATATTATTTTGAATATCATATCAAATACCAAACTCATATTTTTTACCTTTGCGTTCTATTATAGCAGAAACAGAAATATCCTGCTTTAACATCATTACATGATGCTACGTGTCCAATGTCAATCAGCCTTTCATGCAAGCATGAAGGCTGATCGACTTTTGACACTTGCATCTCTATATTACTTTCTTGTTTTATGGTATGATAGACTTTGTTTTAGTACTCAGACATAGACTATATATATGGAGATATACACATGAAGAGAGCGATAATCATAGGTGCCGGTCCGGCCGGACTTACAGCCGCATATGAACTTCTTAAGCAGAGCGATGATTACGAAGTCGTAGTGCTTGAAGAAAGCAATGAATTCGGTGGCATATCAAAAACAGTCAATTATAATGGAAACCGCATGGATATGGGCGGTCACCGCTTCTTCTCAAAGATACCGGAAGTCAACGCATGGTGGGACAACATGCTCCCAATGCAAGGTGCACCTACCAAAGATGATATCATGCTTGAAAGACCGATGCCTCTAAAAAAAGGCGGACCCGATCCCGAAAATGAAGACCGCGTCATGCTGCGTAGGCACCGCGTTTCACGCATATATTTCATGCAGAAATTCTTCGATTATCCTATTTCCCTGAAAATGGAAACCCTCAAGAACCTCGGTTTCGTTACTACGATGCAAGTCGGTTTCTCTTATCTTCACGCCTGCATACACAAGCTTCCTGAGGATAATCTTGAAAATTTCTACGTAAACCGCTTTGGCCGCAAACTATATTCTCTGTTTTTTGAATATTACACGGAGAATCTCTGGGGACGCCACCCACGCGAGATCGATGCATCATGGGGTGCACAGCGTGCCAAGGGACTGTCCGTTACTGCAATCCTCAAGGATATGTTTGGCAAAGTCTTCCACAAGAAGAACCGTAAAGTCGAAACATCTCTCATCGAAGAATTCAGCTATCCGAAACTCGGACCCGGTGAACTCTGGGATGTGACAGCATCAGAAGTTGAAAAGCTTGGCGGTAAGATCCTCAAGAACTGCAAAGTCACAGAAATTCATAAAGATGAAAATAATCATCTGACGGGTATTTCATACATAAAAACAACTGAAGACACAAACGGTACAGTAAGTGCTGTATCCGGTGAAAAAACAGATTTGGACGGCGATGTTATCATTTCCTCCATGCCACTCAAAGATCTTGTCGGCGGCATGAACGATGTACCCGCAGATCCTGCCAGAATAGCCGCAGGACTTCCGTACCGCGATTACATGACACTCGGTGTTCTCATTCCTAAACTTAACCTGAAAAATGAGACCAATATGAAGACCGTCAGTAATATCGTTCCAGATTGCTGGATCTATGTACAGGACAGGAACGTCATGATGGGACGCTTCCAGATATACAACAACTGGTCTCCGTACATGATCAAAGATCTTGAAAATACAGTTTGGATGGGACTTGAATACTTCGTCACCGAAGGTGACAAGTACTGGACGATGTCCGAAGACGATTTTTCAAAATTTGCTATAGATGAAATGGTCAAGCTCGGGCTTATAGACAGTCCTGACGCCGTTCTCGATTACCACCTTGAGCACGTCAAGAAAGCATATCCAGCATATTTTGATACATATGATGAGATAGACACCCTAACAGATTATCTCAAATCCATCGATAATCTATACTGCGTAGGACGTAACGGTCAGCACCGCTACAACAACATCGACCACTCAATGTGCACTTCATTCGAAGCCGTCAAAGATATCATAAACGGCATAACAAATAAAGATAACGTATGGAACGTCAATACCGAAAACGAATATCAGGAAAGCGGCTCCGCCGAAGCTCCGATCGATAAGACCGAAGCAGCATCAAAGCCAACCGAGAACGAGATAGACTAAACGCACCAGGGCAGCATAGACTATTGCCTGACAGACACCCTTACACAGGGCAACATAGACTGTGCCTAACAAGTACCCTTACACAAAGCAGCATAGACCGTACCCGGCAGACGCCCTTACACATGGTAGCATAGACTGCTGCCTGACACGGGCACTTTGCAGCCGCCGGTGCTTACGAACGTAAAATAAAAAGATGTGCAGTATCACTGCACATCTTTTTTATTTGTGAGTTAGCACCGCTGCGAGATGCAAGTAGCGAAAGCGTGCCCGTAAGGCACAGTCTATGCTGCCCATGTGCATTGCTGTGCCCGTAAGGCACAGTCTATGCCGCCTCGCCGCCCTGTGCCTTGCGAGCACAGTCTATGCTGCCGTTGCGATCAAAGATACTTCTTAAGTGTGTCAACCTTATCAAGAGCTTCCCAAGGAAGTTTAACATCATCGCGGCCAAAGTGACCATAAGCAGCTGTCTGCTTGTATATCGGGCGACGAAGGTCAAGCATCTTGATGATTCCAGCCGGACGCAGGTCAAAGTTGTCACGGATTATCTCAACAAGCTTCTCATCAGAAACCTTGCCGGTTCCTGAACAGTCAACTTCGATTGAAGTAGGCTGAGCAACACCGATAGCATAAGAAAGCTGAATCTCACACTTATCAGCAAGTCCTGCTGCAACAATGTTCTTTGCAACATAACGAGCTGCATAAGCAGCAGAACGATCAACCTTTGTGCAATCCTTGCCAGAGAAAGCGCCGCCGCCGTGACGGGCATATCCACCGTAGGTATCAACAATGATCTTACGTCCTGTAAGACCTGCATCACCGTGAGGTCCACCGATTACAAAACGACCTGTAGGATTAATGAAGAACTTAGTCTCATCATCGATCATTTCCTTAGGAAGGATCGGATCAAATACATATTTCTTGATATCTTCATGAATCTGTTCCTGAGTAACATCAGGATCATGCTGTGTAGAAAGAACAACAGCTTCAAGACGGAAAGGCTTGCCGTTCTCATCGTATTCTACAGAGACCTGGCTCTTGCCATCGGGTCTTAAGTATTTCAGTGTTCCATCTTTACGAACCTTTGTAAGCTGACGAACAAGCTTATGAGCAAGTGAGATAGGATAAGGCATATATTCAGGAGTCTCATTTGTAGCATATCCGAACATCATGCCCTGATCGCCGGCACCGATAGCTTCGATCTCGGCATCGCTCATCTTATTTTCCTTAGCTTCGAGAGCTTTATCAACACCCATCGCTATATCAGGTGACTGCTCATCGATTGCTGCGAATACAGCACACGTATTGGCATCAAAACCATATTCTGACTTTGTGTAACCAATCTCCTGTACTGTGTCACGAACTACTTTCTGAATGTCGACATAAGCTTTTGTCGTGATCTCGCCTGTCACAAGAACAAATCCAGTGCAGCATGCTGTCTCACAGGCAACACGGCTCATCGGATCCTGAGCTACGCAGGCATCGAGGATCGCATCTGAGATGGCATCGCAGACTTTGTCAGGATGTCCCTCTGTGACAGATTCGGAAGTAAATAATCTTTTCTCCATCTTTCTTCTCCTTTTTGTTTTTGCAGGTGATCGCCAAAACAATCTTGTGTTTTGTGATTCCTGCAATTAAAAAATCCGCTGAGAACAGCGGACTTGAACCAGATAATCAAATCCTCTTATTGCTCGAATACTCGCTCAGGTTGGCACCTTCCTATGAAGGGGTTGTCGTGGCTTCATCGATCCTATGTATCTCCACCACTCTGAATAAGAGAAAACAATATGGAATTTTCTTATCATGTAACGTAATCAAGATACACCCCGGTAAATCCGATGTCAATATTCACTGATATGCAATCTGCACCCTTGTGTTGCCACAATAAATACATAAGTGCGATTGTGTCATTTTGATAGCCTACCATCATGTGAAGTGATATAATTAGTACGATGTAAACTAATATTAAGGTAAAACATCCACATCACTATATCATGTGGATTAATCATATTATTATGCGAGGATAAAGTATGCGCAGAATCGGTACTAATGATCTGATACCCGGTATGATTACCGCCGAAGATGTATATACATATGCAAATCAGCTTGTGCTCACCAAGGGCATCGTTCTGTCTGACAGTACGATAACAAAGCTCAGTTTCTATTCTATCCTCAGTATAATGGTCGAAGACGAATCAGCCCAGGGTGCTTCGTCAAGTCCAAATTATACTCAGTCTCACGAAGAGACATTTAACCAGCGTGTTCAGCAAAGCCCCGAATTCAAACAGTTCAAAACTGAATTTGAAAAAGAAGCTAATGATCTTAACAGATCTCTTAATGATATCGTCAAAAAAAATGCTCCTATAGACACAGACGGACTGCTATCCGGTGTCCTTCATCTGATATCGCTTCAGCAGGACGGAGCATTTCCAATTTTCAGCATGCTCAGTAATATGCGCTCATACGACGATGTAACTTATGTTCACTCGATAAATGTTTCACTTATATGTTTTATTTTCTCAAAATGGCTCCACATGAGTGACAGTGAAACTAAACTAGCAACTTTGTGCGGACTTCTTCACGACATCGGCAAGATGCTCGTTCCAGAAAGTATAATCAAGAAACCTGCCAAGCTTACTGACAAGGAATATGCACAGATCAAAGAACACCCTGTATCAGGATACAATGTCCTTCGTGCCCGTGGCATTGACGAACATATCTGCAATGCTGCTCTCATGCATCATGAAAGATGTGACGGATCAGGATATCCCCTTGGGCTTCGCCGTGATCAGATCGACAAATATGCCAAGATCGTCGCTATCGCAGATGTCTATGACGCAACAACTTCTGCACGACTTTACCGTGGTCCACTCTGTCCATTTACTGTTATAGAACTTTTTGAAAATGAGGGACTCGCGAAATACGATCCCCATTGCATTATGACATTTCTTCAGAATATCGTGAATACTTACCTTCTTAACACCGCAAGACTTAGCGACGGCACTGTCGCTAAGATCGTTTTCATTAATAAAGACCATCTGTCACAGCCAACTCTTAAAACAGAAGATGGTCATTTCATAGATCTTTCTCAACGCACGGATCTCAAGATCGAAGCGATCATATAAAAGCCGCATAGTGCACTTCGTGACATCATCCTACTTTTAGCTTGAACTTCTGCAAGTCTCTTTCGGACTCAGCCTTCTCGATTATCCCGCCAAGGCTCCTGAGCTTTACATCAAAATCTTCATATCCACGTTCAATATAATTTATATCATCTATCGTCGTCACGCCTTCTGCTGCCATCCCTGCTATTACAAGTGCAGCACCTGCGCGAAGATCCGGAGCCGATATATCAGCCCCTGTATATCCGCTTACACCTTCTATGATCGCTGTTTCACCTTCAACTTTTATGTTACTTCCCATCTTTGCGAGCTCTGCTACATACTTGAATCTGTTTTCAAATATGCTTTCAGTCACAATACTCGTACCTTCAGCGAGTCCGAGTGTTATCGTTATCTGAGGCTGCATATCTGTTGGGAATCCCGGATATGGAAGTGTCTTTACGTGTGTATGCGTAAGCGGCCCATCACGTCTCACTCTTACGGCGTCATCTGACTCTGAGACCTGACATCCTATCTCTCGAAGCTTAGCAGTTATTGACTCAAGATGCTTTGGGATCACATTTTTCACTATAACATCGCCGCCTGTTGCTGCAGCAGCAAACATAAACGTTCCCGCTTCTATCTGATCCGGTATTATCATATATTCCGTGCCATGAAGTTTGGGTACTCCATGAATCCTGATCACGTCTGTTCCGGCTCCCTTTATATTTGCACCCATACTGTTCAGGAAGTTTGCAAGATCAACAACATGCGGCTCCTTTGCAGCATTTTCAATTATGGTTTTCCCCTCAGCCAGGACTGATGCCATCATTACATTGATCGTCGCTCCAACTGTAACGACATCAAAATATATATGTGCTCCGATCAGATTCTCTGCCTGCGCGCTTATAAGACCATGCTCAAGAGTTACCGTTGCCCCAAGTGCTTCAAATCCTTTAATATGCTGATCTATAGGACGCAGACCAATGTTGCAGCCACCCGGAAGTGCGACTTGTGCCTTATGATATTTTCCAAGCAAAGCTCCAAGCATATAATACGACGCACGGATCTTCTTTATATAATCATTTTCTATAGTAAGACTTGTTATCTCGGATGCATTGATAATGACTGAATGTCTGTCAATATGCTTTATATGAACGCCGACGCTCTCCATAGCCTGAAGCAGCACCCTTGTATCATTCACATCCGGCATATTGTCTATATGTACATCTTCATCCGTCATGACTGCCGCTGCCAGTATAGCAAGTGCAGCATTTTTAGCTCCACCGATCGAAACACTGCCATTTAACGGCGTATGTCCTTTTATAATATACTGTTCCATCTTGCTCCTCATTTGATAATTTCATATATATCAAACGAATTGTATCGGAAATATCCTGCTTTGTCAATTTAGATATTTAAGGGGGTTTACCTGTACTCCACCTATAAGTATTTCAAAATGAAGATGTGCGCCCGTACTTACACCTGTATTTCCGCTAAGAGCGATCTTCTGTCCCTGATCTACATGATCTCCAACCTTTACTATTATCTTACTGAGGTGTCCGTATCTCGTCATACGTCCATCAGAATGCTGAATGTAGACAACCTTTCCATAGCCGCTGCCCCATCCTGCACGCACTACCGTGCCAGCTGAAGATGCCATTACCGCTGTTCCTACCGGTGTAGCCCAATCGATTCCCTTATGGTAGGTACTTGCTCCCTTCTTCGGTTGTTTTCTACGTCCAAATCCGGAAGTAAGTCTTCCACCCGATATCGGCTTGATATATGTCGGTGGCACTTTTGTTCCTCTCTCGATTATCTTCGGAACCGCTTCCATTGTGATTTCCTGCTTCTCTATTTCCTTTAATACTTCTTTATCATCCGTGTACGTGATAAGCGCGATCGCTTTTCTATGTCCTGCTGATGGCTGCTGTATCACTTCGCTCTGATTTGTAAACCAGCTGTCATTATCTTTATATATGATATCCGCTTCGTAATCTTCCTCAACAAATACTTGTTCCTGTCTCGTCACTGATAATTCCGGCTCAGGCACAGTCACAGTCAGTTCATCGCCTTCCCTTATCATCGCTCCCGCTCCGTCAAGGCCGGAGTTCATCGCAAGAAGATCATCCATACTGAGACCAAAAGATTCTGCTATCTGAGAAAGTGTGTCTCCTGATTTCACTTCATATATCTGCTTTTTCTCTTTATCTTTTGTAACATCATCAATTGCCGCGTTTAACGAAGATATCTCATTTGAAGGGATATAAGTCTGAATAACCTCAACCTTATCTGCAAAATCAATAGACATAAGACCCAGATCATAATCCGCGAAGTCTTTTTCTTTCGCTGCTGATGTATCTTCAAACATTTTATCAAGCGCAGCAAAAACGCCAACATCTCCAAAATACGAGTTCTGCTCCTCGTCTGTCTTCTTCTCGATATCCTTCTTTGAAGTCACCTGTGCCGTCAGTGCCGACAACTGTCTTGTTGGATCATTTATAAGTTCCGGTGCATATTCGCTCTTCGAATCATATTTTCCAAGAACGTCCTTAAGCAGCTTGGTGACATCATCAGAGTTCGCAAGATTGACTGTGTACTGCTTGATCTTGACTGTATAAGCTTCGGTCTGTGTATCTTTGATTCCCTTTTTAAGAGCATCTGTCATATTGGAAATGATATATGATTCTGTGTCAGTCCTCCCAAAAAAGACGGTACGCCCATGAAGTACCATATCTGATTTCACAAGGATCATGTGATCAGAATCTCTGTTAATGACACGTCTGGCAGCGATAAGGCACTTTTCAGCCTCTTCCCTGCTTGATACTATGCCTACATCACTTCCGTTGAGTATTACATGAAAATAGTTTTCTTCTGAATGACCGATCCCGCCGAACGACGGAAAAAAAAGAACAACAAGAATAATAACAAGAAAACATGAGTCATAAAATGCCGCGATTACCCGTCTGCCGGGTTCTTTCTTATTTTCCATTATATGATCAACCTTTAGGATAATTTCGTAACAGTAATGTAACATTTAGATTCTAGCAACTGTACGTCCAAAAGTAAAGCTTGCTATCACAAGAATTGCTTCGCTTTATCATATGATGTGGATATCAAAAATAGAAGTTGTGCTGTGAGGCCACGCATTGCTTCGCTTTCTTCGGATCATCTTTTACCTGAATATGTGACTTGGAATACAAGCCTTCCGCGTCCATGGTTTGTAAAACAGTACTGACTCTCAGCGCTGAATCTTATATTTTCTCCACTCACGACCTGATAATTTCTCCCATCTATATGGAGGATAAGTGTTCCCTCAGCGACCGCGGCATATGCATATGAAAATCCCGTACCCATGGTTTCGGTGCATCTGATCCCGGGATCTATGACAAATTCGTACACCTCGAGATTAGTATTTTTATTGAAAGGCATAAGTATCCTGATCTTGTACTCACCCTCATGACTTCTGCACGCGGGGACTTCTTCATCGCGTATGAGTGTTGCGGGTTCTTCCGGGATATACAGAAGATCATCAAATGCGATTTTGATTCCCTCAACGATCTTGCCTATCGTCGAAACTGTAGGATTTGATTCACCTCTTTCGATCTGTCCAAGCATGCTCTTGCTTACGCCTGTCTCCTCGGCCATCATGTCCAGACTCATATTCCGCGATTTTCTGATCTTTTTTAGATTTGATGCGATATTCATTTCGATCTGTCCCATTTTCGTTCTCCTCCATTTACATGCCGACCATGCTCTGTCTTCTGCGGAAATAAAAAAAGGCGCGGCAACGGATAAACCGTCTGCTACGTCTTCGTAACAACTGATGCAATATAGTGTTGTCAGTGAACGCTTTCGCGTTTCACATTTTCATAATAATAATACGTGGTGCCTACGTCAAGTCTTTTTTTTCTGCACGCTGAACCCAAATGTCCCTACAGATTCTCCCAGCGAAAAATATGTTCCGTGTGAGTATACGATAAGACCCGCATCATTCAAATGAAAAACATTCTTCTCATCCATCAGTGAATTGTCGCCATGTACTGCCACTACATCGGCAATAAACATGTCATGTGTTCCAAGTTCATGTATTTCCTTGACCCTGCATTCTATATTCACCGGGCTTTCAGCGATAAGCGGTGCATTTACAACATCCGCCTTCATCGGTGTCAGGTTCATCTCTTTCCATTTATCAACATCACGTCCACTTCTTACGCCGCAATAATCTGCCGCTTTCACAAGCTTCTCTGTCGTAAGATTTATTACAAATTCCCCGGTCTCACGTATCATATGATACGAATATCTTTCTTTTCTGACAGATATCGACACCATTGCAGGATCCGAACAGATAGTCCCTGCCCAAGAAGCTGTCATTATGTTCATCTTTCCGTTATTATCCGTAGTGCTGATCATTACCGCAGGAAGCGGATATAGCATATTGCCTGGCTTAAATGATACTTTTTCCATCAGAATGTTATCCCCATATATGAAATAATGCTGACTGCAGCGGCCGCTGTTGCCATTATGAGCGTAAGAACCTGAAGAAATATCATGACACCATTTTTACCTGATCTGTCCATTTTTTTCTCCTTCGATTCATCACATGCTTCTTGTGACAATTTTCTCTGCTGCTCGGCTTCCTTAAGCTGAGAGATCAGTTGTCCCTGAGATTTCTGAAGTTCATCGATCTTTTCCGTAAGCGTGCCGGTTCTCTTATCCAGTTCCTCTATCATAGAAGCCTGAACATTCCTATAAACTCTGATACAGTCTTTATGTGTATCCTGCGATACCTGTGATATTCTGTCTCCAAGATTTTTCCCAAGTTCACCTATCTTGTCATCAGACTTTCTGACATATTCTTCGCTGGCTGCAGCCTTCTGCTTAAGTTCATCCATTTCCTTCGCTTCCGCTGCTGAATTTGCATCTATTACCGACTGCGCGTCAAGTTCCTTCGTCATTGTATCTTTAAATCCGTCCATCATTTCTCCCTTCGCTGCTCCCAAGATTTACTAAAGATCATATTGTGATATTCAAAGCAGTCATTGTGTATATTGTACAATAATCCATGTCTGTCATCATCCTCTATGTAAATATTCACCATATTGTTACAAGCCGTTCATAATCTGTTCATAATTTTCACCTATACTTTAACCATAAACAAAAGCAATTGCAGTAAACCTAAAAACAACAAAAAGATAATTTTTTCATAATTGCCCGGGTGCCGAAAGGTACCTGGGCACTCCTCATTTTATAGGGTAATCAGATTCACTCATCTTCCTTTTCCTGATTTATTGACTGAACTTCCTCGTTAAGAAGTCTCATCCTCGTATCAAGATCTGAGACAAGATGTGCGCACTCCACAAGTTCATCCTTGATATGTTCCGGTGCATTTCCCTCAAACTTGTAATGTATCTTGTGTTCAAGGCTTGCCCAAAAATCCATCGCTACCGTACGAATCTGTATCTCTACTTTAGTGTCTACAATCCTGTCTGAAAGATAGACCGGCACTGTAACAAGCATATGATAACTTGTATATCCGCTTGGCTTCGGGCTTACAAGGTAATCCTTTACCGATATCACCCTTATATCACTCTGACTGCTTATCATCTCAGCGATCTTATATATATCTGAAGTAAATGAACATATTACGCGAATGCCAGCGATATCATTTACATACTTTACCATATTTGAGATCGTGGATTCATATCCATTACGCTTGAGTTTCTTGACTATACTTTCAGGTGTCTTGATTCTGAACTTTATATGTTCAATTGGATTATACCTGTGTACCTGCTGAAATTCATCATTAAGGATCTCGATCTTTGTTGATATCTGTTTAAGCGCTGAATTATAAACAAGCAGCACTTCTTCCCAGCTGGTAATGTCACTGTCGATCTCTTTTGTCCGAATCTCCATTTATAATATCCCCTTCCTGACACCTTAACCATTATATCTTATTTTCCCGCTGTTCTCAATGGTTTTAACCGTCTTCATCCGCGTTTATTATTGCACCCTTCGCGCGTATAAGATATAATTCTTGCAAAGAAGAATATATGTAATTTTCGAGAAAAGGAGTCATGCCGTGTTCCGTCTCTGGGCAAAAGAAATAAAAGAAAATCATCTGATACGTGATACTGTCATAGAAGATGGCGGCAATGATACCCGTACACATAAGATATTCCACGCTGTCGATGATGTATGCCGTGAATTCGATCTTGAGCACCCTATATGGCTCGATTCATGCACTCGTGAATTCAAAATGCATTCCAAAACACGATTCCATCAAGACAGCTATATTGAAGAAATCCCTTTTGATTATCTTGAGATTCAGGTCATCGAGGAGGATCAGACATGGTAAATCGTGTAAGCGGTGGTTCCGGATATCATATCTATGATTCAGTCAATCTAACCGGAAAAAATGATCAGGACTCCGATAACAGAGGATCTGATTATGCTGATATTGCGAACAACGTCTCAGATGATGACCGAAACGGAGTCGTCCTTGATCTCAGCGGTTCAGAGAAAAAGATAGCATCTCAAAAAGATGCAAGAACTGTAGAAAAAGAAACATCAGATGTAAAACAGGCAGACGAAGATCTATCTCTGTCTGCTGATACTTCTGCCGATACTTCCTCTTCTTCAACATCTTCTTTCGTATCGTCTGTCAAAGATACCATAAACCAACTCATCACTGTTTTTAAAAATTTCTTTGCTTCACTGTGGAATGGCTCTGGCAAAAGCTCCGATATCACAGATTCGGACGATAAAGCTGCCGCTCTGTCATCGGATGATCTGTCGGACACAGATTCGACAGACATTATGCCTGCAAATGAAAATGTGTTATCGGAAACAGAAGATGTCATCGACCTCCCAAAGACTGACGATCTTGATTCTATAAAATCATACTTAAACGACTACAATGGACATAGGCTTGCAAGAAACAGTTCGCTCCTTACCAGCTATGACAGATTCGGAAGGCTTGTCGAACCAGGAGTATCAGACAAAGACAAGATTCTGCGAGGTGACAGTGAAAGCCTCATGAATCAACTCAGAAGGAAGAAATAATGGACAGTATCATATACATGATGACTCACTGCCATTTCGATCCGCCTGACGATCCAATCTATCATCCCTTACAGGTTGGACGTGCACTACACCCATCGCTTGGATATGACGGTGATAATACTGGTAAGAATATTTCAGAACGTAATACTGAATACTGTGAACTTACCGGCGTATACTGGGTATACAAAAACAGTCCGCTCAAGCCGGATGATGCTGTTGGCATATGCCATTACAGACGCTGTCTCCTTGATGACGATCTTCATATGTGGAACAGTTCTTCTATTTCCTCTGACCTTGGAAAACACGATATAATCACAACCCGTCCTGTCACATTAGACTGCTCATATCGAAAAGGATTTGGCGGTCGTCATAATACTGCGGATCTTGATCTTGCCGGTAATGCTCTTAAACGCATATATCCCCAATATTATAACGATTATGACCGCTTAGTGAATCAAAATCTCACATATTTTGGAAATATGATGATCTCCAGGCGCTGTCTGTTCAACGATTACTGCGAATGGCTTTTTAATATACTATTTGAGACTGAAAAACACGTTGATATGACCGGATATGACGGATATGCAAGAAGACTGTATGGCTTTCTGTCTGAATTTCTCCTTTACGTATGGGTGAAACACAATGCTTTAGCTGTACACGAATGTAACGTGGCTGTCATCGGTGAAAAAACTGAGACAATATCAGTATGTTCTGAAATGATAAGTCACCTGAATCGCAATGATATCGAAGCTGCCCGTGAATGTCTTGTAAACGCACGGCTTAAAAGGCCGGATATCCTGATGGATGCATCCGATATAAACGGAAATCTGCGGCTCCTCATGCAGATAACGGCTGCTTGCGGACTAGAGGACGAAAATGATATTCATATGTTAAGCACCGTCTCTGATTCCGAAAATCTTATCCCTGTTTTTCGAAAACTTAACGCACTTACCTCCGGTGTCGTTGCGGAGTATAGAAATAAACTATATAATATAAACAAATGTGATCTTTCGTCCGTCGTATCATCATACTACAGATACCTTAAGCAGGCTGATATATCACGCGCTGCAGCGCGCTCGTCACTGCAGATCACATGTTCAGATACTGATGAATACCAAAATATCGTATCATATCTTGGCTTATGATATTCAGGTTCATTGTATCAATACACATATAGAGATAAGATACAGTGTCAGAAGTATTATTTATGCTATGATGCTGCATTTATTGCGGAATCGAGGAAATATGACATACGAAAAAGCATTCGAAAAACTTAAAAGTTATGATCAACTGCATGTCCTTGATCACTATGATGAATTATCGGATATTGAAAAAAATAAGCTTCTCACTCAGATCAGTGCCTTGGATCTCTCTATGCTTGATCTGTGCAAGAGTGCACACTCCGTACAGCCGCGTGGTAAAGTATCTCCTCTGTCAGCTATGCAGATACCTGAGATAGCTGTCAAACACGAGAAGTTCAACAATATCGGCATTGATGCTATACAGAGCGGAAAAGTCGGTGCCGTGCTCCTTGCCGGCGGTATGGGCACTCGTCTTGGTTTTGATGGTCCCAAGGGCGCATATAACATTGGAATTCATAATGATGTCTATATCTTTCAGCGTATCATAGAAAATCTACTGAACGTAGTCGGTAAGGCAAATACATGGATTCATCTCTTCATTATGACAAGCGAAGGAAATCATAATGAAACAGTCTCATTTTTCAAATGCCACGATTACTTTGGATATGATGCGGATTATGTAGATTTTTTTGTTCAGGATACAGCTCCGGCATGTGACTATGATGGGCATGTCTATATGGCATCAAAATCCGCTGTCGCAGTATCGCCAAACGGTAACGGCGGCTGGCTCACATCAATGGCAAATGCCGGTATACTTGATACCGTTCATAAAGAAGGTATCGAATGGATAAATGTATTTGCAGTTGATAACGTTCTTCAGCGCATTGCTGATCCATATTTTATAGGTGCCGTTATTGACAGTGGATGCTGTTGCGGTTCAAAGGTGGTTCGTAAAAACGCACCCGACGAGCATGTCGGAGTTATGTGCCTTGATGATGATCGGCCTTCCATAATCGAATATTATGAACTGACTGATGAACTTATGAACGCCCGCGACGAGAATGGCAATCCTGCTTATAACTTTGGAGTCATCCTCAACTATCTGTTTAAGGTTTCAGCCGTGGAAAAAGTGATGTCTGAAAAGCTGCCGCTCCACGTTGTAGAAAAAAAGATAACTCATATTGATGAGAAAGGTGATCTGATACAGCCAGACAAACCAAATGGTTACAAATTTGAAACTCTTGTCCTTGATATGATACATGAGCTTCCTGATTGTCTGCCATATGAAGTCGTAAGAGAGCGAGAATTTGCGCCTATAAAGAACTCTTCCGGAATTGATTCTGTTGAATCTGCCCAGGCGCTATGCATCAAAAACGGGATCCTGCTCTAAAGAGAGGATCCCATCTTCTTTCATATCTTTCTCATATCATTTTCTTTATTGCCTTATACGTGCCCTCAAAACTCCTCTTATTATCGCTTGCACGCATAAACATCTCAAATTCGCGTATTGGTAAAGGCTTAGCATAATAAAATCCCTGGATGATATCGCAGCCCAGTTTCTTAAGTTCAGCGACCTGATCAAAAGCCTCTATCCCCTCCGCTACTACTTCAAGTTTTAATCCTTTTAAAAGTTTCAGTGTTCCTTCGACCATTTTATACTTCTTCTGTTCAACAGGAAATCCATTATCAAAGAAACTCTTATCCATCTTTACTACATCAAAATTGAGTGTATCAAGCGCGTTCAGATTCGAATAAAGCTTTCCGAAATCATCCATCGAGCATGTTGCTCCTTCTGCATGGATTCTATCTATCAGCTTCTGTATCCTGTTATAATCGCTGTACGCCAGACCCTCAGTAAGCTCAAATTCAAGATATTTTGTAGGTATTCCAGATGATGTGATGATATCTTTATACCGGTTCATGATATCATCGCGGTATACTACCGCCTTTGAGATATTGACCGACACCTTCGGCGGTTCGATTCCGACTGACAACCAATGTGATATGTTTTCACACACTTGCTTCAAAACATTAAGATCTACGTCAGCTATCAGACCATTCTGCTCAAAAAGCGGTATGAATCTGCCTGGCATCAGCATCCCGTATTTCGCACTATTCCACCTGACAAGAGCTTCCGCTCCTGCCATTTTACCGGTTGCAAGCTCAATCTTTGGCTGATAATAGACCAGAAACTCATTATCTGCTATAGCGCTTCCAAGCAAATTTTCCAGATCTTTGTCAAATAAGAGTTCCTGTCTGCACTTCTCATTGTACACATAACAGTTGAGATCTGAGATATATTCTGCGTACTGATTTCTATTTGCCATGATCGTACGATCCAGAAGCTCATCGAGACTTTCTTCATCTTCCGTTATCATACATACATAAAATCCTATCTTTACCAAAAGATTCCTGTCAATACTCCGCGCACATTTCTTCATCCCTTGTGATATTGCGCCTATCCTCTTCTTCAGATCATCCTGATTCTCCGGATATAACAGGCATCCAAATGAAGCATTGCCAAGATTGCAGACATGTTCCCCTTCATCTAATAGTCTGCTGATCTCCGCGTACATGTTCGTGAGCATCCTATTGCCCATATCCCAGCCATATGACTGATTGACAAGCTTAAAATTAAGGAGATCTATGTTTATAAACCACGTCTCACAGTCACGCCGTCTACTCTTAAGGTTTTCTGCGAACCGAAGTCTCGTCTCTCCACCCGTGACTTTATCGACATATGCCATCTCTCTATACTTTGCTGCTGTACGCACGGCAGCAAACTTCGCCATGCTCTTTCTTACAAGCGTAAGTCCCAGGCAGATCAGTGTAAGTATATAAGCTATCCTGAAGGGTACACCTGAATCTTCATTATTCTCCGTGAAATATAGAGCAGCATTCACAATTAATCCAACCATAAGGACAGCATCTGACAATAAAAAGAATCCGTTCTGATTGTCTTTTTTGACATGATTCTCGCTTACACAGCAATACGCAATATCAATATGAACCAGTGATGTTATAAAGATGAAGGTGACAAACATTTTATTTAGTCTGATGCCGGCAAACATCAGCGCCAAAATAAGCGCCAAAATCAATCCGCTATAGATTATCAGTGTGATTCTAAGATGTTTCTGTTTTGTTGGAAGTACATTAGAATAAAAGCGTAGACACGGAATAACACTAAGAAACAACGTGAATACCGATATAAGCAGTCTGAATGATCCATGTGCAAAGATCATAGACATCATCGGTGAATTCGATGCTATCCATATAAATACGCAAAATGACATCAATGCCAGATCGAATATGGAGTCTCTATATTCTGTGACACAATAGTGTTTAAGAATAATACCATATGCAAATAAAAGTACAGCCGCAATAAGGGCGATAACACCCTCTATCACCCCTGGAATACTGATTCTTGCTGCCATAAGGCTAATATCATTCAGCCTGCCTATATATACGTTGGAACATTTAAAGTTCTGTGTACGTCCGATGCTTGTCAGATGAAGCGTAAGCTCTTTTCCCGAATATTCCGGCAGCAGATCTATCTCCTGCCACGAATCCCAGATATCATATTCCTTGATGCTGCCATATTTTCTGTCAGTCACAAAGATATTACTGCCATCAACATCAGCGTCCACCATGAGCAGTCTGTTCCATATAAACAGATTCTCACTGTCGGAGATCTTTTCCGGAAGCATGCATGTCAACGTCACGGTCTCTCCTGCCTTAATCGTCACCTTGCTGCCATTAAGCTCAGTACCGTTGCTGTTGCGCCACAATGATACACTCTTGGGTTCAGTATAGGCATTCTGCGTTCCCACGCCGTATATTACTCCCAAGAAAGTAAGAACCACTGTCATCAGGATTATTACCGCGATAAACAGAACGTCATTTATTCTGTTTGTAGTGTCCTTCTTTTCCATATGATCCCCTTTTATAATACCTTATAATTTTATCATTTATACTATTTATTGTCCAGCAAAACGATGTATATTCTGTCACATACACGGACGTTGTGATAAAATACAATTTAAAAGTATCCTTATAGGATCACCTTTGTCTCAAATGTGATAACACTATTTTAGATTTCGAAACTCAGTCAGATGGGAGACGTAAATGCCAACATTAAATAGTCTTAACGATATATCTCAGGAAATGGGAAAATTAAGTGACCAGAATAGTGCTGAGCTCGACAGTACGATGCTCTATCACTACACCTCTGCCAGTGCGCTCAGAAAGATCCTGCGCCCTGAGGGTATTGTTCTTCGTTTCACAAAATATGGATTTGTAAATGATACAAGCGAAGGCAAAGTCATAACCGATATGTACCGCATCGCATGTGAAAAACTTCTTCGGGAAAATAAGATAACCCGTGAATTTTTCATAGCTATAAGTAATCTTGACATTTCTACCGAGAAGCACTTCTACGTTCCTGACAATTCCGGGAATGGTTCGCTCGGCAAGGTCGTATCTGATGAATATGATGCTTATATCTGCTGTTTCTCAACACTTCAGGATTCTCTCCCAATGTGGAACTATTATATAAAAGATGAATCCGGAGCCGGTTATAATATCGAAATGACAGGTGTTCTCAGGAATGGTCTCTATCGCATAGACGGTCTAAACAGCTATAACTGGGGAATATGCAAGATAGATTATGTAGATGTAGACAATGACGATGACAATATCTTTTACCGGTGGATTCAGGAACTTGCACGATATTCAGATAATATAGACACTGTACGTAAGATACTTTCACACTATATGATGCGCGCACAGCTTATGTACAAGCATAGCTGCTTTAAGCACGAACACGAGGTACGTTTTGTGCTGTACCTTCCTCGCCATCTCGCACGCAGTCCAAAGATCAGGATAGATTATACCGAAAAGAAAGGTCTTATAATTCCATATATCGATATGACCATACCTGTTAAAGAGATTGCAAAATCAATAACTGTAGGTGCTCTAGTCCATTTTGATGATGCAAGAGATGGCATTGCGACGCTCCTTGCTGAGCGTGGATACCCTATCGGCGAAGAAGATGTAAGATCTTCACGTATGCCGGTAAGATTCTGACAATGATTTAATATCGTCAATATTTCATCTTGCGAAAAAAAACGGAGATACTTAATGAATTTTCTTGAACTGTTTCTGATAGGTATAAGCCTTTCAATGGACGCGTTTGCTGTATCTATATGCAAAGGACTTTCGGTAAAAGAACTAAAGAAGAAGCATATGCTCATATGCGGCGCATACTTTGGGGGCTTTCAGGCTCTCATGCCGCTTGCAGGCTTTCTGCTTGGACAGACATTTGCATCTTTTGTCGCTGACATAGACCACTGGATCGCATTTATCCTGCTCGCAGTGATCGGTATCAATATGATACGCGAATCTCGTGGGGCTGCTGAAAAGCTGACCGATTCTTTCACTTTTAGATCAATGCTCCCTCTTGCGATTGCCACAAGTATTGATGCTCTCGCAGTCGGAGTCACGTTTGCGTTCCTTAATGTTGCCATCATTCCTGCCATACTGATAATCGGTATCACAACTTTTGTACTTTCAGCTATCGGAGTCCGGATCGGCAGTGTATTCGGTTCAAAATATCGTTCTGTCTCAGAGATGATCGGCGGAATCGTACTTATACTAATGGGACTTAAGATCCTGCTCACAGACCTCGGCGTATTACATTTCTAATCTAATGGAAAAGGATATCACATCACCTCATGAATAATGATAAGTGCAACTCAGGCAGCAATACCAGGTTTCTAATGACATCAGCCGGAATGGCAATAACGGCGATATTCTGCAACTTTCTCTGGGGAAGTGCTTTCCCCGCAGTCAAGATCGGATACCGTCTCTTTGATATTCCGTCAAGCAGTCCATCATCGCAGATTCTATTTGGCGGAATACGCTTCACGCTTGCAGGATTTCTTGTGGTGATCTTCGGTAGTATAATAGAAAAACGTCTCTTATTTCCAAATAAAAAAGCAGTGCCGAAGATCCTGAAGCTCTGCCTGTTTCAGACGGTACTGCAATATGTATTCTTCAATATCGGTCTCGCCCACACGAGTGGCGTCAAGTCTTCGATCATAGAAGCATCCAGCGTATTCATGGCTGTGATCATCTCAGGTCTTTTATTTCGCATGGAAAAAGTTACGGCAAATAAGATACTTGGATGTATTATCGGCTTTGTTGGTGTAGTTCTCGTTAATCTCGCCGGATCAGCTTCCGGGAATCAGGCAGTTGTGCAGACAGCAGGCACAACTGGAATCGCATCCGTTTCTTCATTCACTCTGACCGGCGAAGGCTTCATCCTTATCTCAACTGTATCATATGCCTTTTCGACTGTTCTTATGAAAAAATACTCTCGTGACGAAGATCCGGTAATGCTGTCCGGTTACCAGTTCATTGCCGGTGGATTGATAATGATCATCATAGGAGCCTGCTTCGGCGGACATGTCGCATTCACGGCACCTTCCTGCATACCGCTTATGATCTACCTTGCATTTATATCATCAGCGGCGTACTCTCTCTGGGGACTTCTCCTTAAATACCATCCGGTCTCCCGCGTCGCCGTATTCGGATTCACAAATCCCGTATTTGGTGTACTCCTCTCTGCACTGTTCCTTAATGAAACGGATATGATCATGCACTGGCAGATCATTGCCGCGCTACCGCTCGTATGCGTCGGAATATGGTGTGTTAATCGTGCAAGATAAACCGGTACATCATAAAGCCAAATAAAAAATCAGATTTCTATAACGGCGGCATGGAATTGAGTTCCTTCTTGACGCGTTTCCAATCCGGATAGAATCTATCCATATATGCTTTGAACTCCGGTCCATGATTCGCTACATAGAGATGTGTAAGTTCATGCGTCATCACATAATCAAGACATTCCCGCGGATGCGCCGCAAGCTGGATATTCAGCCAGATTCTTCTTTCACGTACATTGCATGTTCCCCATCTTGTCTTCATATCCCTGAATCGTATCTCCCCGGGATATTTATCAACAACTTCAGCGCACCTTTCAAGTACATCAGGAACCATACGTTTCATTTCACTCTTATAAAAATTATCCAGAATCGCAGCTCGCGATGTGACAGTGCTGTCATTTTCCGTAAGCATTATCATTTTTTTATTTAGACTGTCAATGCTTATGTTACGTCCCAGATACGATGATTCATTCACTTCAAGTACATATGGTTCTCCCCACAGGTAGCATGTCTCTCCTGTAACAAATTCATGTACCTTTGTTGTATTTCCAAGTTTATTTTTTGTCTTTTGTATCCAGTCCATGTGGTCTTGGACAAACGACCCTATCTCTCGGTCTGATACCCTGCGCGGAGCACTGACTTTCACATGTCCGTCATTTTGATCGATACGGATATACATGTTCTTCATTTTTTTGCGTACAATAAAAACAGGGATACCTTCTACTACGATATCCCCGCCAGATTTTTCTTCCGATGATATTTCACCGATATATCCCATTGATACTATCCTATTCTCTGTACTAGTTTATATTCTGCTTACCGATACTTATATGATTCGGGTGTCAAAAACAGCAATTGTGTTATGATGCTACGAATTGATCTGTTTCCCGCGAAATGTGGACACCACATTTTGATTTCGCAATTCTGTCTATAAACATGATCACTGCGTATTATATTTTTCATATAGTTCTTTTGCGGTCTCTATATCCTCCGGATCGATCTGATCTTTCAACTCTTCTTCTACCGCTGAAGTGCTGCCTCCATCGCGATATGCCTGAACCGCTTTTGACACATTTTCATTTGTCCCATACTTGTCGATCATATCATCGACTTTCTGGGCATCTTCCGCCGTCATCTTGGATTTTTCTTCCTCGATACTGATATCTGTACCGGCTGCTGCGCCTATCGCTTTCTCAATGACCGCCTCTGTCGTCTTATGTCTTACATTCTTGCCAAGCGTTCCCTTACCGGATATCACAAGGAAGAGTAAGAAAGCAAGTATGACAAGCATAAACGTGAAAATAAACGCGCCCACAGGAGAGGTATGTCTCTTTCTGCGTTTATCATTATTCCGCTTGTCTGCACACTGCCTACGCCTGCCGCCATCTCGCTCGTATCCTACGTTGCCATCCTCATATTCTCTGTTGTTGTCTCGTTCGTATCCCATGCTGCCGTCTTGATGTTCTCTGTTGTCATCATTTCTTCTGCTCATATATTCTCCTCATTTCCAGTCTATGATAATACTCTGGAAATGTGATATCAATTTGAACCTTTTCTTAAGAAAATATGAAGTCTGAACATTGCACTATATATCACAGATATTCATCTATCAGGCTGTCATGATCTGCTGATCTGTTAGGCGTCATCCTGTCGCGAACAAGCATTTTCTGGACATCTGTAAGTGATCCGTCCACAGAAGACTGATCATCTGCTGCAGTTACTGTTGAACCGTTGCCTATGCCGTTTTCATTAACATTATAGACGGCATCTGTGTTCCCTTTATCAGACTTGCCGGTCTTGTCAGTCTTGTCGGTCTTGTCAGTCTTGTCGGTCTTGTCAGTCTTATCTGTGTCGTCGTCGTCCTGCGAAGATGATACGGCTTCAGATCCGGCATTAAGCGTATCGCGGGAATCCTTCATCTTCTTGCCCATCTCGCTGCCGATGTTCATTGCAGCTTCGGCAAGCCCCGATGCAGTGTTCCCCTTAAGTTCAGCTACGCCCGAATCACCCATCGACGATGCCGTTTTTGCCTCGCTCTCCGCGACTGCTGCGCTGTCATTAAATCCAACTCTTATCGTATTGAGCTGATTAGCCTGATCCATAGACGATGATGCCTCGATTATCGACTTGTTCATCACACGTGCCATTGCCTGCTGCGTAATGTTTACCGTATCGCCGTCCTGACTTGTGTCTGTTCCATCATTTTTCTGCTGCGATTCTATCTGTTTCTGTTCACGCTGTATATCTTCTTCGGCCTGCTTAAGTTCTTCCTCGGCTTGTTTTTCTGCCTGTTTTTCCTCTTGTATTGCCTGTCTTCGCTGAACTATCTCGAGATTAACATTTGCTATCTCATCGTTTAATTCTTTCTTCTTTTGAGTCTTCTCGTCATCGCTGAGATTCTTGTTCGTATTTACCTTCTGAATCTGCTGTTTAATGTCAACGATCTGGTTCTTCAACGATAATATCTCGCTGTCTTCTCCTGTATTATTCTGTTGTCCGATGTCCAGATTTGCTGAATCACCTATACTTGCTGATATTTTCATGCCCATATCGATACCTCCATGCATAACTCACTTATGTGGAACCGTTCCTAACGCTAATGTGATTTCAAATCATTTTCCATCTCTACAGCATGATTATCGGCAACTCAATGCTAATTGTTAATGCATCACTCAGAGCATAGGCGCTCTACAGTGATGGATTTTCCCGACTGTGGGGGTTATAATAGCAAAGCACTCTCCGTATGATGGAAAATATTCAATTATACAGTAACTGTAGGTATATGCCTCATTTATACTGTATTTTTTCATCAAGAAATGATTACGATAAAATGCGATACAGTATCTACAGAAAAAGTCAGCTCCTATACTGTAATTAAAAAAACATTAAGGGGGTCTGTTTCCAAAAATTGCAGTAATTGCAACATG
>OBMA010000068.1_pt1 | contig 43880 bp, 40 predicted proteins | sample 1539141 | NCBI WGS metagenome assembly OBMA01 (sample SAMEA3991484, study PRJEB22521) | metagenome | biome: anthropogenic terrestrial biome; feature: sewage plant; material: raw primary sludge | place: Sweden | collected 2012-09-26
GGATATATCCGATACCATGCCCGGTTCCGCACTTATAATCTATACCAAGCTCCCAGAGCGGTTCACGTGCCATTATATCAACATTGCGTCCTGAGCATCCATACAGAAAATGCGTGTTTGCAAGATTCAGCATCCCGATCGCGACTTTTGTAAAATGCTTCTTAGTCTCATCGCTTATCTTTCCAAGCACGATCGTTCTGGTAACATCAGTCGTTCCGCCAAGATACTGACCGCCGGAATCAACAAGCAGCATGCCCTCTGCCTTTATATCGGCACAGTCATTTTCAGTCGCTTCATAGTGCATCATCGCCGCATTTGCGTTATATGCAGAGATCGTGGGAAATGAAAGATCCATGAATCCCTTTATCTTTGCTCTCATCCCGTCAAGTCTCATCGCTGCTGAATACTCAGTGAGCGGCGTCTTTCCGGCATTCTTCTTGAGCCAAAAGATGAACTTTGTGAGAGTCGCGCTGTCCTCTATATATACACGTCTTATATTTTCCAGCTCAGTAGGATTTTTCACTGCTTTACGGATCGATGTAGGGTTCATCGCGTCTACATACTCTGACCTGCTCTTGATAGTATTGTAGAATGAATAGCTCGTATCAAGTCCGTCGAATAGTGTCTTCCCTGACCCGCTGTATGCCGCCAGAAATTTTCCTGCCTCTTCATAAGGGCGGAGCGTCACAGAATATTTTGCAAGATGATCCTTAAGTGCATCAGTTACTTCTCTTTCCCTGATAAATAAAAAAGCTGCGTCTGACGTGAGCACAAAATATGAAAGTGCTACAGGATTGCACTCGATATCTCCGCCTCTGATATTAAGAAGCCACATTATATCATCGAGCTTACTAAGCACATATCTGCCGCAGTTCTTTTTCTTCATATCTTCTCTTATCTGCCCGATCTTCTCTCCCGCGGTGAAGCCACAGATATTCTCCGGCAGTACTCTTACCTTGCTTACAGGCAGTGCCGGTCTGTCAGTCCATACACTGTCTGCGATATCCTTATCATATCTTATATTGATATTTCTTCCTGCAAGCGCTTTTTCTATTCTAACGCCAAGCTCACAGCTTACGACTCTGCCATCAAAACCAAGCGTCTCACCATCTTTCATCTTATCCGAAAGATATTCAACTGTTGTAGGAACACCCTCTTCTCCCATTTTCATGAGCTTTACGCCCGTTCCTTCTATCTCTGAAGCCGCCTGTATGAAATATCTGCCATCTGTCCACAGCGCATCCTCTTTTTCAGATACGATAAGTGTTCCATTTGAACCGGTAAACCCGGAAAAATGCTCTCTTACTTTAAAATAGTCTCCAACATACTCTGAATTATGAAAATCTGCAGTTGGAATCAGATAATAATCTATTTCCTCTTTCTTCAGCATTTCATGAAGTTTTTTTAGTCTTTCTTTCACCTCTGCTCCAGATGCCATAACAGTTACCTCTTTTCTGTATTTTAGTGTTACAAATGATGATCACTCTCCGGAAATTTTTTCCTTATACAGTCCTATCGCTCTTGACGTTCCTATCCTTTCGCATCCTGCTTCGATATACTGTTCTATTTCCTCAAGCGTAGTGATTCCGCCGGCAGCTTTTATCTTTACGCCAGGTCCTATATTCGCTTTCATAAGTTTGACATCCGCCATCGTAGCTCCGGCACTGCCAAATCCTGTCGAAGTCTTTATAAAGTCAGCACCTGCCTCTGTGACGATTGTGCACATCATCTTCTTTTCGTCATCCGTAAGATAGCATGTCTCGATTATTACCTTGAGAATATGACCATCACATGCTCCTTTTACAAGACTTATCTCATTCTTTACTTTATCAAAAAGACCATTTTTGACATCTGTGATGTTTATAACCATGTCAATCTCATTCGCGCCGTCATGAACTGCCTGTTCTGTTTCGGCAACTTTCGCTTCCGTAACGCTGTACCCAAGTGGGAACCCGATCACAGTACATATATTTATCTCATCGCCATATGTATCATGTACCCGTTTTACATATGTTGGAGGTATACATACTGAAGCCGTCTGAAATTCAATTGATTCGTCACATAATCTGACGATTCCATCCCACGTACAATCCGCCTTAAGCAAAGTATGATCGATATGTTTCATAAGTTCCTGCTGATTCATATTTTCTCCTTTATTTCTTTATATTTCCTTTATTTCCTTTAATTCTATTATGTTAAATAAAAGAAAGAGCCGCCACGTTTCCCGGACAGCTCCTTCTCTTAAATGAAATACTCTAATATCTCATTAATGAATTCTATTCTTCCACTCCGATAGGAACTACATCCGCATTATTACCATAATCATGCGTTTCCTTTAGCATCATGTCCTTGACTTTCATAAGTCGTATCTGAGTGCTTCGCTCATTCTCATCAAGTTTCATCGTTATATACTTGATGCTTTCCTGCGTCTGCGGGATTATGACATGTTCAAGAGCATTAACTCTTCGTCTTGTCTTCTCAATCTCTGATGCCATAAGCTGACAGGCTTTTTCAGTCTCTGCAAGTTTTATCATGTCCGGCAGAATATCCGCAAGTGATTTTACAGCACCATCCAGATCACATGAAGTAAATGCAAAACCGTATGAATAAATGTCATTTGAATCAGCCGATTTCGTCTTATACTCATATGCCGGTATGTCTACACTCATAACATTCTTGGTCGACATATCGAGATATACTTCCTGTTTTGGTGCCATAAGTGCGGTATTAAGTGTCTCTTCAGACATAGAAGCCTGAGCGATCACAAAATTCTGATTTGCTGATTTTATACCAGCTTCGACCTTGAGTCTAAGCTGCATATTCTCTCTTGCAAGATCAAGGAACTGCCGCATGAGCTCATCACGTTTATCTTTTAATAACTTATGTCCTCTTGAAGCTGTTACGAGTTTTTTCTTAAGTCTCGTAAGCTCCATTCGGGTAGGATTAACCTGTACCTGAGCCAACTGTGCCGCCTCCTTCCGTTTTCCTGATCATTCTTTAGTACGATTCTCCCGGTATTCCATATCATACTTCATTAGGAATCTGACCACTCTTATGTCATTTCATGACAAAGAGTAAGCTTAGGAGATCCGCATCACTGAACCTTACCGTAATACTTATCAAGTGTCTTATCGTCGATACGCTTAAGTTCAGTCCTTGGAAGGATCGAAAGAAGCTTCCAGCCGATGTTCAGCGTTTCTTCGATATCACGGTTTGCATCATAACCCTGAGATACATATTCCTTCTCGAATTCATCAGCAAACTTTGCATAGATAAGATCAGTATCCGAAAGTGCTGCTTCGCCGAGGATGACCATAAGTTCCTTAGCATCCTTACCTCTTGCGTAAGCTGCAAACAGCTGGTTCATAGTACTTGCATGATCGGCTCTTGTCTTGCCTTCGCCGATACCCTTATCCTTAAGACGTGACAGTGAAGGAAGAACGTCGATAGGAGGCGTAACACCTTTTCTGTAAAGCTCACGGCTCAGGATGATCTGTCCTTCTGTTATGTATCCTGTCAGATCTGGGATAGGATGTGTCTTATCATCTTCAGGCATTGTAAGGATCGGGATCATCGTGATCGAACCTTTCTTGCCCTTAAGACGTCCTGCTCTTTCGTACAGAGATGCAAGATCCGTGTACATGTAGCCGGGATATCCACGACGTCCGGGAACTTCCTTACGTGCGGCTGAAACTTCACGAAGTGAATCAGCGTAGTTTGTGATATCTGTCATTATTACAAGGACATGCATATCCTTTTCAAATGCAAGATATTCGGCTGCTGTAAGTGCCATACGAGGAGTAGCTATTCTCTCAACGGCAGGATCATTTGCCAGATTGACAAATAAAACTGTTCTGTCAATAGCTCCTGTATCTTTAAAGCTCTGGATAAAGTAGTTCGATTCCTCGAATGTTATACCCATTGCAGCAAATACAACGGCAAACTGTTCGTTCGTGCCTCTAACCTTTGCCTGACGTGCTATCTGCGCAGCAAGCTGTGCATGCGGCAGACCTGAAGCTGAGAATATAGGCAGTTTCTGTCCACGGACAAGTGTGTTAAGACCATCGATAGCCGAGATACCTGTCTGTATGAATTCCTCAGGATAAGCTCTGGCAGCCGGATTCATAGGCTGACCGTTAATATCCATTCTCGCATCGGGAAGTATCTCCGGTCCATTATCGATAGGACGACCAAGACCATCAAATACTCTTCCGAGCATATCAGCTGAAACGCCGAGCTCCATGCTTCTTCCAAGAAATCTAACCTTTGAATTCGAAAGGTTGATACCTGTTGAATCTTCAAACAGCTGTACAAGTGCGTCCTCACCATTGATCTCAAGGACTTTGCAACGTCTTCTTTCTCCGCTTGCAAGTTCGATCTCTGCAAGTTCATCATACTTTACATTATCAACGCCGCGGACAAGCATCAGGGGTCCGGCGACTTCCTGTATAGTTCTATATTCCTTAGGCATATCAGAAGTCCTCCTTTCCTAGCGTATCCGCAATCTCTTTATCAAGTTCATTCATGACAGCATCAAATTCCGGTTTAATATTATCTTCATGCACGTACTTATATCTTCCGATCTTTTCTCTTACAGGAAGCTTGATAAGTGCCTGAATATTTGAACCCTTGTCAAGTGCCTCATCGCACTTCTCGTAATATGCGATAACAAGCTTCATCATATCAAGCTGCTTCTCAAGAGAAGTATAAGTATCGATCTCATCGAAAGAGTTCTGATGCAGGAAATCCTCACGGATTGATCTGGCTGCTTCCATCTTAAGACGATCACGTGATGAAAGTGCATCCATACCTACCATCTTAACGATTTCGTCAAGCTTGGCTTCATCCTGCAGAATGCTCATGAGCTTCTGCCTGTCAGGTATCCAGTCTTCAGATACATTCTTTCCGAACCATCCTGCGACATTATCAAGATAAAGTGAATATGATGTCAGCCAGTTGATAGCAGGGAAATGTCTCTTATAAGCAAGTGCGGAATCAAGTCCCCAGAACACCTTAACGATACGAAGTGTTGCCTGCGATACAGGTTCGGAGATATCACCTCCGGGCGGAGATACGGCACCGATTACTGAAAGTGCTCCTTCTCTTTCTTCATGTCCGAGAGTCTCAACAGATCCTGCTCTTTCATAGAACTGTGCAAGACGGCTGCCGAGGTATGCAGGGTAACCTTCCTCGCCTGGCATTTCCTCAAGACGACCTGACATTTCACGAAGAGCTTCTGCCCATCTTGATGTCGAATCAGCCATAAGTGCTACTGAATATCCCATATCACGGAAATACTCAGCTATCGTAATACCTGTGTAAATAGAAGCTTCACGTGCTGCAACAGGCATATCTGATGTATTTGCGATAAGAACAGTACGTTCCATTAGTGAATGTCCTGTCTTAGGATCCTTAAGTTCCGGAAATTCATTAAGAACATCCGTCATCTCGTTACCACGTTCACCGCAGCCAATGTATACTACGATATCTGCTTCTGCCCACTTAGCGAGCTGATGCTGTATTACAGTCTTTCCTGAACCGAAAGGTCCCGGAACTGCGGCAACACCGCCTCTTGCTATAGGGAAGAATGTGTCGATTACACGCTGTCCTGTTATCAGAGGTCTTTCAGGCGGAAGCTTTTTCTTATATGGACGTCCTTTACGAACCGGCCACTTCTGAAGCATTGTTACATCTTTATCGCCGTCATCCGTAGTTACTACTGCGATCTTTTCGTCGATATTGAAGCTGCCTGATGTGATCTCCTTTATCGTTCCTTTGATTCCCATAGGGATCATTATCTTCTGAACGACGATAGGGCTCTCCTGTACTGTACCGATTATATCTCCGGGTTCAACATCGTCTCCGACCTTTGCAGTCGCAACGAAATCCCATTTTTTCTCATGATCCAGTGACGGTATCTCAACACCTCTCTGAAGTCTGTTGCCATACTTCTTCATGATTCCATCAAGAGGTCTCTGAATACCATCATAGATACTTGAGATAAGTCCGGGTCCCAGTTCTACAGAAAGCGGTACATTCATTGATTCTACCGGCTCTCCGGGACCAAGTCCGGATGTTTCCTCATAAACCTGTATTGAAGCCTGGTCACCGTGTATCTCGATGATCTCGCCGATCAGACGTCTGTCGCTGACCCTGACGACATCATACATATTTGCATCGCGCATGCCTTCTGCTATGACAAGCGGTCCGGCAACCTTTTTAATCGTGCCTTTGCTCATTTGTTCCTCCTATCATGATTCACCGAATAATATGTCAGAACCTACTGCCTGTTCTACATTCGCTTTGACGCCTTCGATACCTGCGCCTGTGTTGCCTGATATACCAGGTATCTGAATGACTGCCGGAGTGATCTGCCCCTTAAGTCTTGCTACTTCATTCTTAAGCTTTGAAGCCATTGACTCTGTGATATATATCACGGCATAGTCGCCGGATGCAAGATTCTTCAGGATTTTCTCTCCTTCTTCCGGAGTGTCTACAGGAAAAGTATCAAGTCCGAGTGCTGCAAAACCATAGATACTGGCATATTCACCTAGCACTGCTATCTTATACATACATTTCCCTTATCCTTCCCCGGATCGAATCATCCGACATGCCGTTCTGTTTGCACGTCAATACGATTCTCACCGTCTTGATCTCATTTTCACGAGCCAGCACATATGCGATGAGCGGTCCGGCAGAAAATGAATTGTACTTCTGAGGTTTTATCGTTTCTATCATGCGGTTATCACACCATCTCTCAAATGCAGATGGTGAATCTTTAAGTGCTTCTGCTGCTTCGCCGTATCCTTTTTCATTCAGATATTCAAACAGTCTGTCTTTGCCTTCAAGAGCTGCATGTGCGATTGCATCCGAGCTTATGCTGTCACAATCGACCATTGCATTCTTCATGAAATCATATGACTTTCCTGTTCCTAGTGAACGGATTGCAATCTTGATATCTGCAACAGCTACTGTAGTCTCAGCATACTGCTTTATGAGCGGATGTTTCGCATTTTTACCGGCTTCTCTTACTGCTTCAAGAGTAGCACGGTCTATTATGCAATCGCATAACTGACCATCTCCGTTATGAAGCATTCCTTCAAGAGCTTCCTGCGCAGGTTTTCTCATGTTTTCCGGAAGATCCTCAAAACGCTTTTCCCTTATGATATTCTCCATATCTTCAGGAGCTATCACTGTACCGCTGATATATACGTTTGTATCACCGGCTGATACAGCAACTTTTTTGATTGCTGCCTTGAGGTTATGAAATTCATTCTGAATGAACAGAATGCCAAAAGTCTCATGATCGATCTTAAGTTCGTTCATGAGCTCCCAGATCTTACCTTCCTCACATGTGAGCATCGTCTCGGCACTTTGATCTGCTTCTGATGATCCCCAGCCCTTTTCTTCAAGGAACTGCATACACGACTTGTTGTCACTGCATGCTATAAGCTGCTCGATTGTAGATGACGAAAACAGTGAAAGCTCACGAGCACGGATACGTGCGACCGCATAGGTATACTTTTCATCTGATGACATTGTAAACCTCCTTCCCGGTCACTTTATCCAAATAATACTTTCTGAACTTTGTCCTGCATCTCATCTGTATCGGCTGAAAAAAGAGCCTCGAGCGTACAGTTTTCTTCTATATCCCCGTACACAAGGATAAATCCGTCGGGTATATTCTTTCCGGCTCTCATAAGCTGAAGGCTTCCGCCCATATCCTGTGCTGCCTGATGCATTCTGCTCTCAAAATCAGCAGGCATGCGTTCAAGATCTGTACGGCTGAAATATGCTTCACCGGATGACGGCTGGGCAAATTTTCTTATCAGCTTTTCCATAAGCACAAAATACGCTTCAGTATCTTCACTCTGTACTTTTTCATAAGCCTTTTGAATAACAGCGGCGATAAGCTCCTGCTTGGCTTTAAGGACAGATGTTCTCTTTGCAAGATCTATAGATGATGCAAGTCGCTCTTCCCGTCCCTGCTCTGCAGCCTTTTCTTTATCATCCGCTTCTTTCTTTATTCTGTCACATTCACTTTTTGCATCTGATAGGATCTCCTGTGCTTTTTTTTCAGCATCTGCGATCTTCTGCTCTGCAGCACTGGAAGCATCCGTATCTATTTCACCGATGATATTATTAAGTCCTGTCATGCTGCCACCATTTTCCTTCCAAGTTTACTCTTATCATTATCATTCATCAGAACGCAAGTGCATTTACTGAAAGGATTGAGATAAGAAGTGAAAGGATAGCGTATGTCTCGACCATTGCAGGGAAAAGCATGGCTTTACCAAACTGATCAGGCTTTTTAGCAACCATTGCGATTGATGAAACTGCTGTGTTGCCCTGATGGATAGCAGATACAAGACCTACGATAGCGATAGGGAGACATGCTGCAAGAACAAGAAGTCCCTGTCCCATAGTAAGATCTATAGCATTTCCGCCAAGAAGACCTATCTTTGAAAGTGTGATGAATGATACAAGAAGTCCGTAGATACCCTGTGTGCCGGGAAGCAGCTGAAGAATAAGAACTTTACCGAATAATGTTGGGTTCTCAGTTACGACTCCTGCTGCAGCCTGTCCTGCTGTACCTACACCATAGGCTGATCCGCAGCCCGGAAGAATTACTGCAAGTGATGCTCCAAGTAATGCCCATACTAATCCTGTCATAAATTTGTTTCCTCCTTAAAATCATAATATTTAGTGTTTTGTTTAAAAGGTTCGAACGGTTCTCCGCCGCCCTCATAAAACTTGCCAAAGAACTCAACATACTGCAGACGGCATGTATGAACATACGCGCCAAGCAGGTTTATCAAAATATTAAATGTATGTCCGATTATGAAAACGATGATGAAAAGTATCGCACTTCCGATACCATCGCCTAACATCGAACCCATCTGATTGATAACATTCGCGATAACTCCGGTCGCAAGTCCAAGTGCCAGAAGTCTTGAATACGAAAGTATATCGCTGAGCCATCCTGTGATGTTATAAAGACTGTAAGCTCCTTTTGCCAGCCTCAGACCCGGATTTTTTGATTCTCTTCCGCCTGTAAGTATAATCCCTACGGCGCCGATTATCGCAAACCACTTGGCCATTGCATTTACCGCTGCCGGAAATACGAACTGCTGTCCGGCTATCGAAGCAAATAGCGATGAAGGCATAAGCATCAATATAAGACCTATAACAAACATATACCAGAAAACAACATCACTTATGAAATCGACTACCTTCTTATCGCGAAGAAGCATATAACCCTTTACGCCAAGACCGACGAACATATGAATAAGTCCAAAAGCCATCGACCAGATGAGGAGCTTCATAGGATCATTAAGCGGAACGAACCACAGTGCCGGTATCGTCACCTGATGATGGAACCATACACGTGATACCGTATCGACAAGATCTCCAAAATATCCGCCGAACATGACACCCCAGAACACTGTAGAAAGACCACAGTAGAAGAAAAGTCTTATCGACCTCTTCATGTTCTCTTCCATTCCCTTGTTCTTAAGAAGTATCACTCCACATACGACCGATACTATAAGTCCGTATGCTGCATCTGACAGCATAAGTCCGAACAGAAATACATAGAAAATGCTCGTCAGGAATGAAGGATCTATCTCTCCTTTGCCGGGAAGACTGAATGATGCTACTATTCCCTCGAGGTTCTGCGCGAAATGATTATTGTGAAGAAGTACAGGTGTATCTTCATCCTCGGCTGGTTCTTCGACTTCAACGGCAGCTCCGTATTTCTCTGTCATCTCATCTGCGACCGCTTTTGATCTCTCTGCCGGAATATATCCGCTGAGTGCAAATGTCGCATCAGTTTCCGGAAGTACAGACAGAACCTCGTATTTCTTCTCTCTTGTCGCATAATAATCCGACATGAGCTTTATCTCGCTACGTTCTTTTCCATATTCTTTGATCTTTGTCTCTAGTTCTGAGATCTCTTTTTCATCATCTGCTTCCTGTTTCTTAAGGTTTTGGATGATGACAGCGGGTTTTTCATTTCCTAGGATCGATGTCCTTGTAAATCCGCTTGTTCTAAGTGCTTCCTCTACACGCTGTCTGTCCCTGTTGAGACACATCACGGTAAGATAAGTGTAATCTTTATCAGTACCGAGTACATTTACATCGACTGCATCGATATCAGGACATTTCTGTGCGAGGATCTCAAGTATCCCACCGTTATCTGTCTGAATATTTATCGTTCCGATCAGAAGGCTGGTTTTTTTGGTTCCATCAAAGTTGATCGGTACAGGAAGGGATTCCCACGGTCTAACCATTTCTTCCTGTGTCTGATTCTTGATGATATCTGCTTTCTTATCATCGATCTGTTTTGACAGGTTCAGGATATCCGTGACAGAATGCGATGTATCATCGCGCGTTTTTTCTATACCACGCAGATCATCTTCGCTCACAACGGTCTTCTCTGCAAAAAGTGAAAACGGTTTTTTCTCCGGTGCATACTTGTCAAGTACTTCAAGTGATGCTTCCGCCTGATTCACTTTCTTCTCAAAAGATGCTCTGTACTGTGCAAGATCTAATGTCTCGTACTGGCATTCATCTTTATTCTTGGGAATGTCTATCTGTACCGTTCCGAGCTGCTGCAATCTCTCAAGGATAGCTTTACGGTTCTTTTTCATAGCGCAGATACTTATTCTCTGCATCTGCATAACAGCCATACGCGCATCCCTCCTTTATTTTATCGTTCTATTTCATGCCAGAGCGTTTATAATTGCATCCGCCGCTTCTTCTGCTCTGGTCATTGCTGCAGCTTTCATTTCTTTGATCTCCTGCTCATCTTTCGCGGCAGCATCGGCTTTTCGGCTTTCAGCTCCTTTGTCAAATGATTCCAGATCATCAGCTGCTTTTTTTCTCATGGAGGCTGCTGTATCTTTCTTCATCTGTACTGCATCGTCATTAGCTTTCTTAAGAATCTCTGCGGCTTTCAGGTCAGCATCCTTAAGTTTCTGTGCAGCTGCACTCTCTGCAGACTTTACCGATTTTAAAGCATCTTCCAGCATTTTTATGTGCTCTCCTTTCTCTACATATTGACTAAATGATTTTATCATAAAATCATTGCTCAGGCAATGAAATATGGCAACTTTTACACAGATTATATTATTCTGTAATACCCTTTTGTTAAATTTTTATAAATTGCTTGTGTGCATAAGCATGCACATGATATCATATACAAAGATATACGTTGTCGGGAAATGATCTTATCAGACCGTACGACACGTACCGGAGGAAATATATCATGAATGAACCAAATAAATTTTCAGAAGTTACACCTGAGATCGTCAGGCTGTCGGAAATGAGTCGCAGTGCAGGCATCGTCGACTCTGAATTATATACAAAATATGACGTAAAGCGTGGGCTTCGCGATTTAAACGGCAAAGGTGTGCTTGCAGGTCTTACTAATATATCCGAAGTCAGAGCTACTAAGACAGTTGATGGTGTCGCGGTTCCTGATTATGGACGGCTTTTCTACCGCGGATATGATGTAAAAGACCTCGTATCAGGTATCGCATCTGATAAACGGTTCGGTTTTGAGGAAGTGACATATCTGCTTCTTTTTGATAAACTTCCTGATAAAAAAGAGCTTGATGAATTCAGCAGGCTCCTGTATTCCTATAGAAGTCTCCCTACGAGCTTCGTACGTGACATAATCATGAAAGCTCCAAGCAAAGATATGATGAACACACTGGCTCGAAGCGTCCTTACATTATATTCTTATGACGATTTTGCAGATGATGTTACCCTGCCTAACGTTTTAAGACAATGTCTACAGCTGATAGCACTCTTTCCTATGCTTTCTATCTACGGCTACCAGGCTTACAGCCACTATCATGACGGTAACAGTCTGTATATTCATCAGCCTCTTGCAGATAAGAGCTGTGCCGAAAATATCCTCCACATTCTCCGTCCCGACGGAAAATATACCGAACTCGAGGCAAGGATACTCGACATATGTCTTATCCTTCACATGGAACATGGCGGCGGCAACAATTCATCATTTACGACACACGTTGTCACCTCTACTATGACCGATACATATTCTGTAATGGCTGCTGCTATCGGTTCTCTTAAAGGACCTCGTCATGGCGGAGCAAATATAAAGGTTGTAAAGATGTTTCAGGATATGGAAGAAAAGATCACTGACTGGACAGATGACGAGCAGATATCTGCTTATATCCGCAGGCTGCTTCATAAAGAAGCCTTTGACAACGCCGGGCTTGTCTATGGTGTAGGTCATGCAGTCTACTCAAAATCCGACCCGCGTGCCGTAATATTCAAGTCATATGTTGAACGTCTATCTGAAGCTAAGGGACTAAAAAAAGAGTTCGACCTGTACAGCAGGGTCGAACGCATCGCTCCAAAAGTTATTGAAGAAGAATGCAAGATATATAAGGGTGTAAGCATCAATGTTGATTTCTATTCCGGATTCGTATATCAGATGTTGGGGCTGCCTCTTGAACTTTACACACCTATATTTGCAATAGCTCGTATAGTAGGCTGGAGCGCTCATCGAATGGAAGAACTTGCAAATAACGGAAAGATCATACGACCTGCCTACAGATCGATAACCGAAGAACAGTCATACGTTCCGATCACTGACAGACCCTGATGTGATGCAGATGATGCAGTCATAATTCAGACTGCAGATTCAATCAACAAATTTCTTTTTAGCCTGATTGATCTGAACACAGTACAGTACAAGTACGATAAGAAATACGACAATGATCGTAAGACCGATAACCTGTGAACTGCCAAAGAAAATATCAAGTACCCCGCATACTATTGTCACTACTCCAAGTCCCATCGCTCTTGGAAACATAAAGTTTATAAATCCCGGCTTGTCTTTTATCATATCTTCTGTAATGCTCTTACCGAGAAGCACGGATGGATTTATCTTTCCGCTGTTCTTCATTATTACAGTCGTATATATGATATATACGCCGCAAAGTACTATAAGAATATCAAACCAAGAAAAATCCGAATCCATTATTTTACATCCTCCGATTTTGCTTCAATACTCTGCATCTCATATGAGATGCTTATGTCTGACTCCTGATTCTTCTGAATTTTATTCCATTCATTAACTGTTCTCTTAGCTGCGATCTTTCCGTTCGAACTGTCTGCCCCGATAAGGATAACGACATACTGGTAATTTCCATATTTTGCAACAACATCGCCTCGCCTAAGTGACTTTGACGCTGCATCTGCAAGGTTTTTCATTGCCTCAGGCATATCTTTCGGCGATCTGTTTCCGTCATTCAAGGTAAACAGAACAATCTGTACCGACTGCCCACTGCGTTCTACGCTCCGTGCTACAAAACGATATATCTTCTGAAAGCCATCAAGCCCTACTTTATACGCACCATTCTCCTGGCTCTTTTCTTCGATGAGCATTTTGAGATGTATAATATCGATCTGATTTTTTTGAGTTTCACTTTCTAATTCATTGCAGTCTCTCTGATAGAAATGATAGCCTCGTTTACCGTTCTGTTTTATGAAATACAGAGCCTTGTCAGCATTTTTATACAAAATATCAAATGTATTGCCGTCCTGCGGCATCATAGCGACACCTATAGAAACTGACATATTATTCCCAAGTGATATATTATCTTCCTGACAGAGTTCTTCCAATCTGTTAAGTTTGATCTCAAGTGTCGCAATCAGATTCTGACATTCTTTTGCAATCTCTTCGATAGAAAACTTTCCCTTAAAAAACAGGACAAACTCATCACCGCCGAGCCTTCCGGCGCACATATTCTTTCCCGCATAATCACGAAGGGTCTCTGCAAAGCACATAAGTGCTCTGTCTCCGATATCGTGACCAAAGCTGTCATTTATCGACTTAAAGTTATCAATGTCCATCATCAGAAATGCGCCGGTACTGCCATCAAGTACGGCAGCTTCGATATAATCCTTAATATACCTTCGATTCCAGAGATTAGTCATAGGATCACAGCTTGCATCTCTTTCAAGGCTTGACTTTATGTCTTCAAATTCAAATACTTTATTTATCCGTCCGAGCAGAACATCCGGCATGATCGGCTTTCTGATATAATCGACCGCGCCCATCGCAAGGCATTTTGCTTCGCTTGTCTTTCCGGCATCTCCCGTAAGAAAGATGATCGGTATAGAGGAGGTCATCGGATCATCATGCAGCTTTTCCAATACCTCATATCCATCCATCTCAGGCATCAGTATATCAAGAAGAATAAGATCTATCCTTACCCTCTTCATAAGTTCAAATGCCTGATTACCTGATTTTACAAGTGATACAAGATACTTATTGTGCAATATATGTTCGACGCTTTTTAGATTTTCCGGTTCATCATCTACAACAAGAATCCTTTTCATAACAACCCCATGTCCCCCTTATGAAACAAATGAATCAGATTGCAAGAAATTCTTTTACTTTGTCCTTCATTTCGTCTTTATCGCATTCACCTTTATGAATCACAGGTGCCGTAAAGAGTCCCTTTATAGCATTTGGAATACTTGTGCCTGATTTTTTTGACAGAAGATCTATCAACTGCGTATCATCCAGTTTTGCATTTTCCGGATCTATATCGCTCATTACGCTTCCTGCGAATTTATACGGACTAGCAGTTGATGCTATAAGAGTCGGCTTTGTATCTCCGGTCTCTTTCCTGTACTGCCTGTAAACTGAAGCTGCAACAGCAGTATGTGTATCAATGATATAGCCGCATTCTGAATATATGTCTCGTATAGCTGCGGCGCACTCATCTTCCGACGCATATCCGCCATAGAAATCGCTCATCAGGTGTTTCATATCATCTGTGATATCATATCTTCCCTGCTCTGAGAGCTGTTTCATAAGAGATGCACATTTTTCAGAGCTGCATCCTGCTGTCATATATATAAGTCTTTCAAGATTGCTGGAAATAAGAATATCCATAGATGGTGACGTTGTGAGCACGAAATCACGATTTCTGTCGTATGTCCCCGTTTTGAAGAAATCAAATAACACCTTATTTTCATTAGATGCACATATAAGACGGTCAATCGGTACTCCCATATGCTTTGCAAAATAGGCTGCAAGTATGTTGCCGAAATTACCTGTAGGAACAGTCACATTGATCTTTGTACCGTCAGTGATTCTTCCTTCTGCAAGAAGATGTGCATATGAATAAACGTAATATACGATCTGCGGAACAAGCCTTCCGATATTGATCGAATTCGCCGATGAAAATCTGAGTCCGGCTTTCTTCATCTCTGCTTCAAGCTCGCGATCGCCAAATATATTCTTAACGCCGGTCTGAGCATCATCAAAGTTCCCATGGATACCGATGACACATGTATTGTCACCCTTCTGCGTAACCATCTGTTTTTCCTGAATGTGACTCACACCGTTCTTTGGATAAAATACAACGATCTTTGTCCCCGGAACATCTGCAAATCCAGCAAGCGCAGCTTTCCCCGTATCTCCGGATGTTGCCGTAAGAATAACGATCTCATCATTTACACCATTCATATGTGCTGAAGTTGTCATAAGATATGGTAGCAGCTGGAGTGCCATATCCTTGAATGCTATCGTCGGACCGTGGAAAAGCTCTATAAAATATGAATTATCAGCCTCTACAAGAGGAACGATCGGATTTGTATCAAAATGCGACTCTGCGTATGCACTTGATATACATCTTCTTAGATCATCCTCAGTAAAATCTGTAAGAAAAAGTTTCATGACTTCGTATGCAACATCATTGTAACTCATCTCTGACAGGTCTTTCATCGTTCTGTCAAGTGCCGGGATATGATCCGGAACGAAAAGTCCCCCATCCCTTGAAAGTCCCTGAAGTATAGCCTGTGATGCAGTTATCTTAAGTGATGAATCTCTTGTACTGCTGTAATATACCTGTTGATTTTCCTTCATTTTCTTCCTTCACCTTCGTTATAGATTTAATGGACTGAATTGTGTCTATTCTAGCATAACCGCCATATTGTATCAACTTAAGATTTGTGCATATTTTACACTAAAAATCACAGATGACTTTTGACACTTGCATCATAGAATCTCTATGATCTATACTCGATTACAGATATACTTTCATTATTGCAAATAGGAGACATGAAGAATGCAGCCCGGTGTCTATGCCGCCGTTCAAAAGAACGGAACTCATTATTTCAGATCATCAGTGACATACAGACGCAAACACATAAGCCTTGGCAGTTTTAGCTGTGAAAATGAAGCAAACAGAGCATATGTTGAAGCTTTAGCACTGCTTGCCGATAAGACTGTCGAAATATCTGATTACAATGCTGATCATACACTTTCATTTGATAAATTTGTCATACTATGCAATTTTCGTGATAATGGTCTATATATATCAAATCCTATATATATCAGACCAAAGTTCTTCTATTATTACATATCTCCCGATGTAATATTCACGTTTGATCAGGATGACCTGTTTTTCTATTCTTCACACAAGATAATGCAGCGTGGAGGTCATTTTTTCGTAGCCGAATATGGCATTCAGACAACTCTCTACAGCAGGTACGGTATACCTTCATATGCAGTTGCCGGACGTGACTACTCATTTAGTAATGGTGATCCCTATGATATGCGTTCCGTAAATCTTTCTGTTGTAAATGGATATACCGGGGTCAAGCGTATAGTTTCTGCGTCCGGTGTCTCATACTCTGCACAGATCCATATAAACGGATACTGTCAGATCGGATCGTACCATACTCCGGAAGAAGCAGCGATCGCATACAACAAAGCAGTTGATATCGTAAAAAAGAATGGAATATCCAGGAATTACGCTCAAAACTATATCGACAATATATCCCCTTCTATCTATGCCGAGATATACTCCTCAATATGCGTATCTCAAAACATTCAGAAAATATGCCGCCGCATCATCGCGCGGAAAAATCAATCATGCTGATATCAAGAACCGCATTCCCATCAATCCCGTTAACTTTTCCATTTGTACTATATTGCCACATTGCAAACTGATATGGGTAGTCCGGTAGACTGCCCGGCTGTACCAAAAGGATCTTGGAATCCGTAAGTGATGATATGTTTATCTCTGTAAGAAGAAATTCCTTATCCCCTGACAAAACAGGTACAAAACCTGCAGCATGCACCGACGACATGAATGCTGCTATCACTTTCGTTCTGTCCGCTGTACTCATTCCATCCGTCCGGGAAGTATCATTGTTGACACGATTTACATTTAGTACGACAGGGTACGTGATCTGCTGCCCTACCATACTTTGAAGCATAAAATTAACCTCTTCTACTGCTTCAGTCTCATTAAGTGCCTGCGAATCAAAGCTGACTCCGATGTTCAGTCCGGCTTCTGTGGCATTCTTCATATTTTCCGCATATTTGCTGTCCAGTGTGATCTTTCCGGAATCGTATCCCCTTGATCCTATTCTGATAATAACAAAGCTGATTCCACTTTTTTTGAGAGCCTTAAAATCAACATCTCCATTATCTGAAGATATATCTGCCCCTGCCGTGGAGTCAGATTTTCCATTGCTATAATAATGCATTATCCCGTTTTCAGTCTGAAATCCGGTATCTGCATACTTATTTGCCTTAAGTGCCTTATTGATATTCACATATTCTGTCGAACCATCAGCATGCGTGATCTCTGTCTTGTCCGGATTGTCCTCATCTGCGATCGATGCTGCCACCGTGCTTTCCTTACCTGCCGGATCTTTCTGTCCGCTTTTGTCTTTTGGATCCCCATCCTGATTATCAGCAGGCATTATTCCATCAGCCATCACAGATGACTCTGTACCTGAATCATCCAGATCCCAAAAAGTAAGATCCTGCGACTTTAGTCCTGTAAGCCCTGATTCAGACGATGCAGATGTATCACCTTCTTCACTGGACGATGATGACGAAATCTCAGGTTCATTTCCATAAACATTATTGTTTTTTTGACTGCCCGAACCCGTTGCTGCTGTTACCAACAGTATACCAAGGATCACCGCTGATGCCGCGCAGACTGCAATAAGCCCCGAACGGTGCTTCCCTTGATCGTTATCTTTATAGTCATCATATTCATCATCTATATCATCGTCATCAAAATCGTGCCGCATGTATTCCTCCCCGAAATATACTATGATTCTAACCGTTTCATAAGATTTTTCAATGCATAATACGTAATTTTATGATAGAATAAATGAAAATGAAAGGGGCACGTATGCTGATAATCGAAACAAAGCTTGACAGTATTAAAATGGATTATCCTCTTGAAGATATATGCAAACCTGAAGAAGTTCTTTTTGTCGATATCGAAACGACAGGCTTCTCACCCCAAAGCTCTATCCTTTATATGATAGGCTGTACATATTTTGATTCAGGATCATGGATCACTAAACAGTTCTTTGCCGAAAATGCAAATGACGAAGGAACTATCACCGGAGCATTTGCTTCTCTTGCTTCATCATATAAAATGCTTATTCATTTCAATGGAAATCATTTTGATATACCATATCTCTGTGACAAATGCAAACAGTATCATATCACTCAGAATTTCTCCGCTATGGATGGCATTGATCTATATAAGCGCCTTTCCGCGGTAACCGGTCTTATAAAAGTTCCTGACTGTCGTCAACGTACCCTGGAGGAGTTTGTCGGCATTGAGCGCAAGAATCCTTCCCTCGGTAAAGATATGATCAGTGTATACGAGCAGTACACTCTGCGCCCGGACGCAGATCTGAGGGCTCGTCTCTTAGAACATAACCTTGATGATATGACCGGCATGCTCCATATCATCGACCTTCTCAGATACTCTGATCTCATCACGAAACCTCAGTGTGTAATCAAAGCACGTACACAACACTGCACTGATTATTCCGGTAAAGATGGCATTGAGCTTATAATGAAACTAAAGTTTCCATCAGTTCTGCCTAATGAAGTGAGCGTATCATCAAAGGGCTGCTATTTCAAATGCAGTGGAACTGAAGGTTATCTCAAAGTGCCTGTCTATAATGAGGAAATGAAATATTTCTACGCAAACTATAAAGATTATTATTTCGTCCCTGAAAAAGATACTGCAATGCATAAATCAGTTTCATCATTTATAGATCCTTCAAAACGGAAACAAGCCACAGCTTCTGATTGTTATACTAAAAAAACATCGCTTTTTCTACCGGTATGGTATCCGGCTATCGGACCATTCTTTAAGAGAAACTATAACAGCAAGGATTCTTTTATTGAACTTACCGATGAACGAAAAACAGACAGAAAATTCTTTTCAGATTATTCAATGCAAGTGATAGAAATGATATCCTGCGGCTGACAGCCGCAGGATATTTTTTTAAGCTTCAGGTCTCACATAGAAAAACGATCCTTTTCTCTCATAGCCCAATTCTTTATAGTTTATGATCTGTTCCGTGTTTCCTATAAACAGTACTCCACCTTTAACTAATGACTGATAATACTTCTTGAATATCTCATCTTTTGCTTCATCAGTAAAATATATAAGTACATTTCTGCATACTATAAGATCCATTCCTGTAGGATACTGATCTTTCAAGAGATTGTGTTCCTTGAAAGTGACGCATTTCTTGATTTCATCTGATATCTGAAATGAAGGTCCTATCTGTGTAAAAAATCTTTTCTTAAGATCCGCAGGAACACTTTCGATGCTCTTTTCAGCGTAAAGTCCGACCTTTGCTTTTGCGATCACCTGCTTGTCAAGATCCGTGGCTGTTATCTTTATCTCTGATAATGGAAGATGCTTAGAGAGCGCCATAACGAGAGAATAAGGTTCATCCCCTGTAGAGCATGCCGCACTCCAGATCTGAAGATGATGTCCAAATTTCGATATCAGTTGTGGAAAGACTTCCTTATCAAGAAATTCCCATTGATCAGGATTTCTGTAAAATTCAGAAACATTGATCGTAATATAATTTACAAACTCATCAAAAAGTGATTTATCACTGCGAAGGGCTTCTACATATTTATCGTACCCTGTTATATTGTTCTTCGCGATAAGTGTGTCGATTCTCCGCTTCATCTGTTTTTCTTTATATAAATTGAGATCGATCTTTGTCAATCCCAAAACCGATCCCTTAAACCACTCATAATCATATGTCATATGTTTTCCTCCTCATGTGTACATGATAATGATACGAAATGTTTCCTCTCTCATTTCGTTCTAGCCTTATGTCATTCATTATACAATAAAAAAAATACCCGGGCAACGATATAAACCGTTTCCCGGGCACTATCTTTATGTTCTTTGATTACTCGTCTTTCTTGTCATCCTGTTCAGCGATCACTTTATCAATATCGACCGGAACAACATCAGGATCACCATTCTCAGCATCGCTGCCATCAGCGAGCATTGCCTTTATGCTAAGGCTGATCTTGTGATCAGCTTCATTGAAGTCAACGATCTTGGCTGTTACTTCCTGACCTGTCTTAAGTACATCAGAAGGCTTATCGATATGCTCCTGTGAGATCTGTGAAACATGAAGAAGAGCATCAATGCCAGGCTCAAGTTCAACAAACGCACCAAAGTCTGTCATACGTGCAACAGTTCCAGTAACAATGCTTCCCTTTGAATACTTATCTGTTGCATCCTTCCAGGGATTCTCATCAGGGAACTTACGTGAAAGAGCTATCTTCTGTCCGTCGATATTCTTTATAAGAACCTTGACCTTATCGCCAACCTTGAATACCTTCTTAGGATTTTCGATTCTTCCCCATGACATCTCAGATATATGAAGAAGTCCATCTGCGCCACCGAGATCTATGAAAGCACCGAAATCAGTAACATTCTTTACAACACCTTCTACAGCATCTCCGATCTTTATCGTCTCGAAGAGCTTCTTTGAAAGTTCTGCCTTCTTAGCCATAAGAAGCTGCTTGCGGTCTCCGATATATCTTCTTCTCTTTGGATTATATTCAGTTATAACAAAATCGATATCCTGACCAACATACTTTGAAAGATCTTTCTCGTAACAGTCTGAAACAAGACTTGCCGGAATAAAGATATTGACTTCATCAACTGTAACGCAGATGCCGCCTTCCTGAGCTCTTGTGACTTTAGCTGTAAGAACTTCCTTGTTGTTGTACGCTTCTTCTATCTTCTTGTTTCCACGATCAGCAGCTATCCTCTTGTATGAAAGAAGAACCTGTCCTTCTGCATCATTTACTTTCACTACCTTGACATCCATCGTGTCACCGATCTTAGCTACTGTAGTAAGATCAACACTTGAATCGTTTGAATACTCATTCTTTGTAAGAATACCATCCGACTTATATCCTATGTTAAGGATAATCTCTTCAGGTTTTACATCGATGACTGTTCCACTTACAATCTCACCTGTGTGTATTGTCTTAAAAGAATCGTTAAGCATTTGTTCAAAAGTTAATTCTGACATAATTTTGAACCTCCTCGATAATATTATTCGGGGTTGATGCCCCGGCCGTAATACCCACTAGGCGAACAGATTTAGGAAGATCGAAATGTAAGTCATCCAGCGTCTGTATAAAATACGTGTTTGTGCAGCGTTCCCGACAGATCTCATACAATTTTTCTGTATTAGAACTGTGCAGACCGCCTATCACTATCATCGCATCCACACGCACAGCAATACTTGCTGCCTCACTTTGCCGTTCCTGCGTCGCATTACAGATAGTATTCACAGCATTACAATTATAATCTTTCTTTTTGATTATTTCAACTATATCTTTAAATTTATCTGAATTGAATGTTGTCTGAGAGACAATACACAGTTCTTTCTTCTCTCCATCGTCATCAAGTGCTTCAAAAGCACGTGCCTCATCTTCAGTCCCTATCACGCTTACAGGTGATGATGACCATCCCATAATACCGGTCACTTCAGGATGCCCTGCATCTCCCGCTATAACGATCTTCCTGCCTTTACTGCTCTCTTCTGAAACGATCTTATGAATCTTCTGAACAAACGGACATGTCATATCTACATATTTGATATTTCTGGATTCCAGCTCATGGATCACATACCATGAAACGCCGTGCGATCTTATTATAACCGTCCCTCTGCCAACTTTATCAAATTGATCCGGAGAATTTATGATCTCTACTCCTTTTGACTCAAGATCGGCAACAACCTGATCATTGTGGATTATCGGTCCATACGTAAATATTCTGCCGCCCTTTTCGATCTCACTATATACGCAATCTATCGCACGTCTTACTCCAAAGCAGAAACCCGCACTCTTCGCACATATAACTTCCATAAGTTATGCCTTCTCCCTGCATATATTTATGATACTCTCGAACACTTCATCAACGCTCATTGCCGATGTATCAAGAAGGATAGCGTCATCGGCTTTTTTCAGTGGCGCTATCTCACGTGTCATATCTCGTTTATCACGTTCGATAATGTCATTTTCAATCTTGTCAAGGCTGCATTCCTCGCCTTTTGATAGAAGCTCGTCTCTTCTTCGCAGCGCTCTTACATGTGAATCAGCGGTAAGATATATCTTCACTTGCGCATTCGGAAGAACGCATGTGCCGATATCCCTTCCGTCCATGACAACATTATTTTCACGTGCCAGTTTCTTTTGAAGTTCTGTGAGCTTGTCTCTTACAGCCTTAAGTGTACTGCAGACAGAAGCCATACTCCCGACTTCCTCACGCCTTATAAATCCATTTACATTCTCACCATTTAGCATAACGACCTGTTCACCATCTACATATCTGATCGTTATATCAGCACCGACGCATTCAGAGCTCATCCTGTCAGTATCTTCACGTCCAACCCCGTTTTTCAGGAAATAATAAGCCATTGCTCTATACATAGCACCCGTGTCAACATATATATATCCCAGCTTCTTTGCCGTCATTTTGGCGATAGTGCTTTTTCCGGCTCCGGCAGGTCCATCTATAGCTATATTTACTGACATATTTTTTCCTCCATATATACCTTAGGATATCTTCACATGCTGCTTACTGTAAGTATCCGTCATATGCTACTCCCGGCGTTAACCCTGAGTATCTGTCAAAGGCTGCTCCCGGCGTTAACCCTGAGTATCCGTCACACGCCTCTTCCGGCTGCATATCCTGTCGACCATGCTATCTGAAGATTATACCCGCCTGTCAGTGCATCAACATCGATCACTTCACCTGCAAAATAAAGACCGCCGACAATCTTGGATTCCATTGTCTTAGGGCTTATCTCCCTGACGCTGACTCCACCATGCGTTATAACTGCCTCATCAAAATCTCCAGTCCCGATCACGTGAAGTCTTACATTCTTGATGACACTTGCAAGTCTCTGCCGTTCCTCGTGAGTGACAACATTGATCTTTTTATCCGGAGCTATATCTGCCATTTCCACCATTATTGCGATCATGCTCGATGGAAGAAGTTTGCCAAGTGCATTCACTACCGTTTTATTCTGCATCTCTGACCAATCTCTAAGTATTCTCTGATCAAGCGCTCTTTCATCAAGTCCCGGTTTCATATCAAGTGTAAGTTCCGCCAAGTCAGCCTCGTGACTTCTTTCCAGCTCAGCGTAATATGACGATACCGTCAGTGCGAGTGGTCCGCTTATCCCATCAGATGTAAAAACCGCTTCTCCTATTGAATCGTATATAGTCCTGCCATGCGCACTAAGTCTTAATCCAACATTCTTTAGTGAAAGACCTTCCAGCATACCGCACCACATATCAGAAGTCTTTACGCATGTCAGTGCCGGGTAGCATTCCGTAACAGTATGACCGGCTTCTCTTGCAAGTCTGTATCCGTCTCCGTCAGATCCGGTCGAAGGATATGTCTTTCCGCCAGAGGCGATGATCACTGCACTGCCTCTCAACTTTTCACCATTCGTTAATGTTACACCCTCTGTTCTCCCATCACTGATATCAATATGACTCACATTACATTCAAGTCTTACTTTGACTCCCAGTCTTTTGATCTTCCTCATGAGAGCATTAGTAACGTCAGAAGCATGATCTGATACTGGAAATACTCTGTTCCCACGTTCAGTTTTTACCGGGCATCCTTCTTCCTCAAGAAGGTTCATTATATCTGATGGTCCAAATGCAGAGAACGCGGAAAATAAAAATCGTGGGTTTGATCTGACATTTGACATAAGTGCATCTCTGTCTGAAAGATTCGTCAGATTGCAGCGCCCCTTACCTGTGATATATATCTTCTTGCCAGTTTTATTATTACGTTCGAGCAGCGTTACTTTATTCCCATTTTCAGCCGCCGCTATTGCCGCCATCATTCCAGAGGCACCGCCGCCGATTATGATCACATCACTCATTTTATGATCTCCCCGTTGCCGTCATCCAGATCATCTCTCGTATCGTCCCTCATACCATCTCTCATACCATCTCTCATACCATCTCTCATACCATCTCTCATACTATCTCTCATATCATCACTCATATCGCCATCAGAACTTCTACCTCTGAAAAGCGGATTATCAAGAACCGGAGTCTCATTTATAAAATTGATCTCATCATTCAGATATACCTGATAATCATTCCAGACATCTGCAAGATTCTTCATATTATCCTGTACCTGCTCCGGTCTCTTCATGCACATTGCTACAACAAGCGCATTTATAAGACTGAGCGGAGCAACTAATGAATCAACTATCGAAACCATATCGCTTCTTGCAAACAGATTGCAGGCAGAATAAAGATTGACCGGAGAATGTATGCTGTCCGTGATCGCTATAACTTTTGCCATCCTGTCATTCGCAAATTCCATTGTCTTAAGTGTACGCATGGAATATCTCGGAAAACTGATTCCTACAAGTGCATCTTTTTCATTTATATGGATCATCTGTTCAAACAATTCCGTAACACTTGTCGAATTAAGAAGTATAACATTGTCTCTGATCATTCCTAAGTAAAATGAAAGAAATGATGCGAGCGGCTCACAGCTCCGAAGCCCTATCACATATACGTGTTTAGCTTCAAGCATCCAGTCTGCCGCAGTATCAAACGCAACAGGATCTACAGTGTTAAGGGTGTCCTGAATCTTATTGATATCAGCTTCCAGAACCGTCTGCATGATCTCCGATTCTGAACTGTTCCCGTATTTGACATTCATCTTCTGAACTGCATTTATCTTATTCTGCACCCAGGCTTCGAGATCTCTCTGAAATTCCGGATAACCTTTATATCCTATCATCGTAGCAAATCTTACTACAGTTGATTCGCTTACACCTATCGTACTTCCAAGTCTTGCAGCAGTCATGAAGACAGCCTGCTCATAATGCTCGAAGATAAAAGACGCAATGGCTTTCTGACCTTTGCTCATCTTTGGATACATCTCATTTATTCTTGATAAAAGATCTTTACTGTTTTCCATACTCACACCATTCTGTCAGATAAAAGTGATCAAAGCCATGCATGATAATTTTCTTCCAGAAGCTTTATCGTTTCTTCCTCTGAAAGATCATAATCACCTGTAAGTGACATGCAAGCGGCACCATTTATAAAGATCCACATCCTCATGAAAAGCTGCTGTGGCTCTTTACATCCCTCTTTTTCTGCCTGCTGTATCTCTGAGAGTACAGCACCATCCTCACCATTAAGGATCTCGTAGAAACTCCTTCCAAATCTGTTTTCTGAAAGGAAAAGCATGCGGAAAAGATTTCCCTTCTCCTGCGCAAATTTAATATAGGTGATTCCCAGATTAACAAATGGGATATCATATCTCTTCTCTGACATTCTGTAAAAAGCATGAAAATCGCCAACAGCCAGTCTAAAAACATCTTCCTGAAGTTCATCCATATTCTTGTATACCCGGAATATAGGTTGTGTTGAGCAGCCCGCTCTGGCAGCCAGTTTTCTAGCTGTAACCTGCCCAATTCCTTCATCAGAAGCGAGCGCAAATGCCGCCTTCTGAATGTCCTGTTTGGAAATAACCGCTTTTCTTGCCATAGAAGATTTCCTCCTGAAATATAGATACACTTTTATGATCAAATTCATCTATGTGTGACAGGTGTTATTATAAGACAAAAGAAGTGCCCCTGTCAATGACAGAGGCACTCAAAATCTTTAATCTCAAAACCAAATTTTAAATATCAAGATACATCTTACGCAGGATAAGCTCCGTTCTTTGTGTCGGCTTTTGCTACGTCTACTTTGTTCTTCTGTGCATCACGATATTTGAAGTAATCTACAGCGACCTGTGGGAACAGTGCATATGTAAGAACATCCTCATCCTGCTGTTTCCAAGGCTTTACTTCTTCTTCAAGCTTATCAAGCTCGTTAGGAAGAAGATCTGCCGGACGGCATGTGATAACCTTCTCATCCCCAATTACCTTCTTCTGGACTTCAGGATTGAATGGCTTTACTGTTGCACCATATTTTCCTGCAAGAAGATCCTTAGTCTGACCTGTAGCCATAGAATAAGGCTTTCCTGTGATAACGTTCATGACAGCCTGTGTTCCAACAATCTGTGATGAAGGAGTAACAAGAGGCGGCTCACCGAAATCCTTACGAACCTTCGGGATCTCTTTAAGAACGTCATCATACTTGTCTTCCGCGTTCTGTTCCTTAAGCTGACTTACCATGTTTGAAAGCATTCCGCCGGGAACCTGATACATAAGAGTCTTGATATTAACGCCAAGAACCTTAGTGCTCATAAGTCCGTTCTTTAAGCACTCTTCACGATAAGGACGGAAATAATCTGCTATCTCAGCAAGTTTATTCTGATCAAGTCCTGTATCATAAGGTGTTCCTTCGAATGTCTTGCACATTACTTCTGTTGCGGGCTGTGATGTTCCCATTGAGAAAGGAGATATCGCAGTATCGATAACATCAACGCCTGCTTCAACAGCCTTAAGGTATGTCATGCTCGCAACACCTGATGTGTAGTGAGTATGAAGCTGAATCGGAAGCTTTGTAGCGCTCTTAAGAGCACGGATAAGCTTGTCTGCTTCATAAGGAACAAGAAGTCCAGCCATATCCTTGATGCAGATTGAATCGGCTCCCATATTCTCTATGGTCTTTGCCATATTCATCCAATATTCTTCTGTATATGCATCACCTATAGTATATGCAAGTGCAACCTGTGCCTCAGCATTTGGGTGATCTTTTTTGCATGACTGTACAGCTTTTACAGAAGCCTCAAGGTTACGTGGGTCATTAAGGCAATCGAAAATACGGATTATATCAATACCGTTTGCGATAGACTTCTCTACAAAATCTGTTACAACATCATCTGCATAATGTCTGTAACCAAGAACGTTCTGACCACGAAGAAGCATCTGAAGCTTTGTCTTCTTGAATCCTGCTCTGAGTTTCCTGAGTCTGTCCCACGGATCCTCATGAAGGAAACGAAGAGATGCATCAAATGTAGCTCCACCCCAGCACTCTACTGAATGATAGCCGATCTCGTCCATCTTTGGAATGATCGGAAGCATAAGTTCTGTTGGCATTCTTGTTGCTATAAGTGACTGATGTGCATCACGAAGAACTGTTTCCATAATGCCTACCGGTTTTTTTACCTGTTCTGACATAATTATTATCCTCCATATTTATTTTCATACCGGGAATCATCCCGTCTTGAATTTAGAATATTCCAAACACCGCCATGAATGTTCCGGCAACAACGGCTGTTCCTATAACACCGGCAACATTAGGTCCCATCGCATGCATAAGAAGGAAGTTCGTTGGATCGTATTCGGCGCCAACCTTCTGAGATACACGTGCCGCCATAGGAACTGCGGAAACACCAGCAGAACCAATGAGAGGATTTATCTTTCCATGCGTACATACGCACATTATCTTGCCGAGTATTACGCCTGCTGCAGTTCCGAACATGAACGCAAGAAGACCAAGAACAACTATCTTTAGCGTAGTCACATTAAGGAACGCTTTAGCACTCGTTGTAGCACCTACTGAAGTACCGAGGATTATAACAACGATATACATAAGAGCATTTGATGCTGTCTCCTGAAGCTGTCTTACGACGCCGCACTCACGGAACAGATTGCCAAGCATAAGCATACCGATAAGTGGTGCTGTTGTAGGAAGTATCATTGCAACAACGACTGTTACTATGATCGGGAACAGGATCTTCTCGAGCTTTGATACAGGACGAAGCTGAGCCATCTTGATCGTTCTCTCCTTATGTGTAGTAAGGAGTTTCATGATAGGCGGCTGTATTATCGGCACGAGTGACATATATGAATATGCCGCGACTGCGATAGGTCCCAAAATATCAGTCTGTCCAAGCTTAGTCGCAAGGAAGATCGATGTAGGTCCATCGGCTCCGCCGATGATAGAGATTGAAGCTGCGGCCTTATCATTAAAGCCCATAGCTATAGCTCCGAAATATGCTACAAATATACCAAACTGTGCAGCTGCTCCCATAAGGAAACTTGACGGATTTGCGATGAGCGGACCAAAATCCGTCATAGCTCCGACACCCATAAATATGAGTGACGGTAATATCGCCCATTTGTCAAGCAGATAGAAATAATAAAGCAGACCACCTGCAGCACCATTTGACGGAGCTGCCATAATATCAGGGTAGATGTTAACAAGCATCATACCAAATGCGATCGGTACCAGAAGAAGCGGCTCAAAATCATGAGCTATCGCCAGATACAGGAACACGAGAGCTACCACTATCATAAGATAATTGCCCGGCGTCAGATTAAAGAATGCTGACTGTTCAGCCAGGTTCGACAGCGTACTAACTATATAATCCATCTTACAAACCTCCTGTTAGAATTATTCTCTTAGCGCTGTCTATTTCAGTTAAGCGTTGCAAGAACTGCGCCTGCTTCAATCATATCGCCTACATTAGAATTGATGCTTGCAACAGTGCCGTCTTCTGGAGCTACACAAGGGATCTCCATCTTCATGGCTTCGATCGTTACGACTGAATCACCTTTCTTGACTGCTGTTCCTACAGGTGCGTCTATCTTGAATACCTTTCCTGCGGCTCCGGCTTCTACCTTTACCCCGCCCTGTGCTCCAGCAGGTGCTGCTGCCGCCTTGGGTGCAGGTGCTGCCTTAGGTGCTGCTGCAGGTGCAGCTGGTGCTGCTGCCATAGTAACTCCGTTTGTCTTTCCTTCTTCTACTACGACATCATATACGTTGCCGTTAACGGTAATTGTATAGTTCTTCATTTTGATTTTTCCTCCTTTGGGAAAATGAATGTAATTATCTTCTGCGGATACTCCTGACAACAAATGCATCTGTTGAAGATCCTTCTGTTGCAGCTACTGCTGCTGCTATGACTGCTGCTATCTCTGTATCATTTGACTGTTCTTCATTCTTCTCTATCTGAGCGATAGTATTATCCATTGCTTCATTAGAAGATTTAGCTGCGGGTTTCTTCTTGCCGCCTTCGACAAGACCCGTAAATTTAGGAAGAAGTGCAATAACAAAACTGATAAGGATAAGAACTGAGAATGCCATTCCCATACCGATCAGAGTATTAAGTCCTGCACGTTCCATATTCTCCATCTTTGTGTAAACTGGATTAGAAATGAGTTCAGTAACAGCTCCGTCCGAATCCAGTACAACGCTTACTAACATCTGGCGGTTTTCGCAGCCAATTGACATTTTTACTGTAGCTGTCTCCGTATTGATGTCAGTATCAGTAACTGTTATATCTGTCGTGTTCGGCTGACCGCATTCCTCTATAGCCGTTTTCAGATTCTTTACAGCACTTGTTACAACAAGATCATCCTTGTACTTTTTTTCTGCATTCTGACTTACTATACTGTTGATAGCAAGAAAATCTTTCTCAGCCGTATCAATGGCGCTGTTTTCAGACATTACCGGTGTAGTATCCGTATGTCCTCCGCAGGCAGTCAGACCGATCATGCAGATCGCCATACCTAATACTGCGAATATTTTTTTCATATTAAGTATCATCCTTTCCAGATCAGACCGTGCCATGCTTTTTATCGGGACCGGTCACGCATTTAGTCGCCAGCATCTCGAACGCACCGATGACATATTTTCTCGTATCAGCAGGTTCAACTATCTGATCGACATATCCACGCTGAGCTGCACTCTGTACGTTGTTCTGAAGATCACTGTACTGCTTTGCGCATTCATCCATCTCTTCTGCGCTCTTGCCATCACAGATGATCTTTGCAGCCATACCAGCATCCATTGTACCTATCTTGGCGTCAGGCCATGCTATTGTGATATCTGCTCCTGTAGCTTTGCTGTTCATGACAATATATGCAGATCCAAAAGCTTCGCCGGTAATAACATTTACTTTACCAACTGTTGCTTTTGCAAATGCTGCTGTAAGTCCGGCAGCTGCTTTTGACATACGTTTTTCTGAGCATTTTGTTGCTGCAAATCCATTTACATTTGTAAGAGTAAGAACCGGGATACTGAAAGCATCACAGAATCTTACAAACCTTGCAGCTTTTTCGCATCCTGCATGTGTAAGAGCTGCATCGAAAGTTTCTTTCTCTTTACCATTTTCATCAAATACCGCAGTACGATTTGCTACTGCTCCGACAGTCGCTCCATTAAGCTGAATAAACCCTGTGACCATCTCTTTAGCAAAATCTCTTCTTGTCTCAAGAAGAACACCATTATCAGAAATACGTGAAAGTGCAAGTGAAGCATCAGCCGCGCATTCTTTCAGATCTGTGCATGCTCTGTTGAGATCATCAGTACATTCTGTATAAGCTTCTTCTTCATTATTGCCCGGAAGAAGTGATACAAGAGCTCTTATCTCTTCAAGAACTGCTGCTTCATCTCCGCAGAAATCAACGTTTCCTGCTTCTTCTGACTGGAATCCACATGCAGAAGTGTCACACTTGTCTTTGCTGTTGCCACTTATCGCATCAGGTGAATTTATGAACAGTGTGCTGCTCTTTTCCATGAATGTAAAATCACTCATTGAAGTAAGGATTGAGAGTGCTCCGCCACAGTTTCCAAATACTCCTGTGATCTGAGGGACAACTCCGCTCGCATCTGTCATCTTCGCAAAGATAGTTCCGAATCCGTTAAGCGCATCTGTCGATTCTTCAAGTCTTAAACCTGTTGAATCCAGAAGTCCTATAACCGGCGCTCCCATCTTTACTGCCATCGAATAAAGTGCGGCTACCTTTTTGGCATGCATTTCGCCAACACTTCCTCCCATTACTGATGCATCCTGGCTGTATACAAATACAAGATTACCGCCAATCACACCATATCCGGTGATAACACCATCGGAAGGAGTTTTGCTCTGTTTCATATTGAAGTCAGTATTTCTTGCAGTGATCTGCGCTCCGATTTCAACGAAACTGTTTTCGTCGAGTAGAGAATCAATTCTCTGTCTCGCTTGAGAAGTAGTACTCATTTTTCTGCCCTCCATTTATATAATAATAACTTATTTTACAATCGCTGTGTATTATAACATAACTGCTGTAAATCTACTAGCTTATTTCAGGAAAAACATAATAAAAACACAATAATCTTTTAACACTTTTTTTCTATATTGATCAGATTATCGATTATCAGACCAGCTGTCTTAAGCTTCGACAGTGTAATCTGCTGTTTTTCGTTCAAACTTCTGCTATACAGCTGATTTTCGTAATCTACAATAACGCACTTAAGCCTGTCTGTAATAAAGAAAAGTGGAGACTTTCCTTCAGGTATCTCCGAAAGGATATCATCATCTCCTGACATCTCTATAATTGTCTTTAAATGAGTCGTTGAACATTCATGAACAAGCCCCGCCTCATCCACAACAACGCAGCAGTATTCCGTAAGTCCCGGAGCATAATTCTTTATAAAACTATCTACATCGATTCCGATCTTATCCATAAATCCCCTTTACGCAGTGCATCATATCCCATGATTATATCAGAATTGTAATCCTGCGTATAGCTTCTAGCTATCTGCATTTCACAGAACCTGGCAGAAATATATACAGGCCAAGACCCTTTGCAGTGCCAGTGCTTGACGAGGTTCTATCGAGTCTATGCACTGCTGCACTGCAAGCGGAGCGAGAGCGCGTCGAAGCCGTATATATTCTGCCAGGTCCGTGCCTCATATGCCGATCCGTGCTACAAAAAAAGAAGTCCGGTGTTCTATCTGCCGGGCTTCTCTTTCAAAGTCATTTCATTCAGCAGGCTCTGCTGCAAGTGCTTCGCCGCTCTTACTGTCGATTCTATCCGTGATAAAATCTTCTATCTTATCCCTTGATATCTTAAGCGGAATCGAAAGTTCAGAATACAGATTATTTTCTGCCATATTCAGGTACTTTTCATCCACAGAAGTCTGCTTCTTTCCAACAGCTTCACGAGTTTTCTTTCGTTGATACAATGTCTTGATAACTTTTACAAGTTCCCGGCAGTCACATTTGCTGACGCTGTCATGAAGTGCCGCCTCTCTCATTTTGTTATCATTTATCTTTATAGTATCAATATTAGGAATATCATCGATAAGGTTCATTGCAGTATCTTTGGAAATGACTCTGCGCATTACAACGTTCTCATTGTCTGTCGGCGTATATATTACGCTTCCCTTTACAAACATAGGCTCCAGCTTATAGAAATTTCTCTCCGGATCACTAGACAGCTCTGGAAGTTTGCATATCTCAAGCACCCTGCAGACACCTTTTGCACCATAAACGACAAGATCTCCTGAATTAAACAAAATCATTTCCTCCTTCCCCGAATTATCGAATGATAACTCCAAAAGAATCCATAAATCTTAACGCAACACATTAATGATAACACTTATTTAACAAAAACGTAAGCATTCCGCAACATTTTATATATCATTGCAGAATGCCTACGCGTTATATACTATGATGTAAGTATCAAAATCAGCAATTGCGTTATGATGCTGCGAATTGCTTTTCTTCCTTTGAAATCAGCATATCACAATAGCAAAATCCCTATATATCAAGTGATGTCTTGACTTCCTGCTCAGCCTGTTCCTTGAACTGTTCCACCTGAACCTCGGAAAGTTCCGGCAGATCATCAAGTGACCTGACACCAAAGCTTCTAAGGAACTGTTCTGTTGTTCCAAATAATAACGGTCTGCCCGGGGCATCAAGCCTTCCAACCTCCGCCACAAGGTCGTATTCAATCAGCTTATTAAGTGCATGATCGCAATTAACGCCACGTATGCGTTCAATCTCTGCCCTTGTGACAGGCTGTTTGTATGCAATTATTGAAAGCGTTTCGATCACTGTATCGGTAAGAACATATTTGCGCGGTGTCTTTGCGATCCTTATAAGTGTCTCATACATCGACGCCTTTGTTGCAAGCTGTACGCTGTCTTCAAGTCTTATGATCTGAATACCATGCGATGTATTCTCGTATTCCTTCTGCATCTCGTCCAAAAGTTTTTCAGTATTCTTTTTATTTTCTCCGATTGCCTCGGCAAGTATGTCTATCTCGACCGCTGCTCCCATCGTAAAAAGTACCGCTTCAACAGCTGCCTTTTCTTCATCTCTGTTCATCTTTGGATCCACCTTTGTAAAATAAAATATCTGCCAAGATCATGCAGGCACTTGTTCACCCTTATCAACCGCCGTTACCATGATATCTCCAAATGTGCTTTCCTGCTTAGTCTTTACTTCACCATTTTTCATCATCTCCAGAATAACAAGAAATGATACAATGATCTCCATCCTGCTATTCTGCTTTTCAAGAAGCTTTGTGAAGCTAAAAGTCTTATGCTCTCTGATGTATGCTTTTATATATGTGGTCTTGAGATTGATATCGATCTCATCTTTCTCGATCTGACCAAATTTGCTTCTGACAGGGTCTATCCTGTCTTTCTGACGTTTCATAAGATTCTGAAATATCTCATTGAGTTTTTTAAGGTCATTATCTCCGATAAGCTCTGAGTAATCAATCGGTGTATCATACTGCTCAACATCTTCAGGAATATCCTTTTCGTGAAACATGACTTTCTGAGCGCCTGCTTCAAGATCTCGTAATTCAAATGACATATATTTGAACATCTTATATTCAAGAAGCTTTTGCACAAGTTCTGCACGAGGATCTTCTTCCTCGCCTTCTTCATTTACTTCGCGCGGCAGCAGCATTCTGCATTTTATATCAAGAAGTGTGGCTGCCATTACGAGGAACTCGCTCATGACATTCATGTCCTCAGTAGGCATCTGCCGTATATATTCCATATACTGCTCTGTGATATCAGCTACCGGGATATCATATATATCAACTTTATTTTTATCGATAAGATGAAGGAGCAGATCAAGCGGTCCTTCAAATACTTCAAGTCTGACTGGAATAGCCATCTTTTTCACCTTCCGAATGTATATCGACACACACAAGTTCACCCGGGTTAAATATCCTTATCGGTATCGTATGTGTACCAAGCCCCCTGCTTACGATCATAGTCGCCCCGTCTTCACTAAACATCCCTCCGTCATACTTTGGAAAAAAAGTACAGTCCGGCGACAGGAGCCCTCCGATTCCTGGAATCCTTATGATTCCTCCATGAATATGTCCTGATAGCACAAGATCCGCGCCCCACTGCTTATATGAGGGAAAATAAATGGGATTATGCGCAATCATAAGATTCATCAGTTTCTTATCATTTTCTCCAACAATCGATATTATATCATCTTTTTTTATGTCAGACCTGTTATTTCTCCTATAATACTTTCTGCTGATGTTAAGACCGGTTATATGAAGTCCCTTTTCAGCATCATCGATGCTCATATTATCAAGTACATGAACTCCGGCATCTTCATATCGTTTTACAGAGTCAGCATAAGCAGAGCCAAATGTATCGGTTCTGTTTTTTATCTTGTCTTCATGATTTCCAAGGCTGAAATACACCGGATATTTGGCAGAAAGTGATAATACAAGATCATCCGCATTGTCCTCTGTATGCCTATGATGTCCCGCAGTCATCATATCCCCACTCATCACGATCATGTCCGGATTCAGTTCTTCTATTCTGTTTTTTAGTTTTTCATTATGATCTCCATATGATCTGTTGTGAAGATCTGAAATATGAACTATGCGAAGATCCTTTTTGCAGTTTCTTGGTGACACATCATATCTTCGCACCACAAATCTGTTCATGTCGATCACGCTTATCAAAAGGCAAGCCATGATCAGAACAATTATGATTATCAAGATAAGGCGGATCATTTCGTCCTCCTACATTATTCGTAATAGTTAGAATAAAAAATCCCTGATACATAATATCAGGGATTTCCTTATGACTTAGTTGTATTTGCGCTTGCGAGCAGCTTCTGACTTCTTCTTACGCTTAACGCTTGGCTTCTCGTAATGCTCTCTCTTACGAATCTCCTGCTGGATACCTGCCTTTGCACAGCTTCTCTTGAAACGGCGTAAAGCGCTATCCAAACTTTCATTCTCTTTTACAATGATGTTTGACATTTCGCACCTGACCTCCCTTCAGTCCCTTCAAGTAGTAAGGCTGAATGGGTTATTAATGAGTGATTTTCTTCACACACAGTCGTAATTATACCATATATGACTCTGTTGTCAATCTTTTTGACCTAAAAATTTCATACCGGTCATTAGTCTAATATGTGAATTTTACCAATAAGCGGTATTTCTTTATGTTCCTGATTGATCGCAGCAATAAGACCAATGATCCAGCATACAAAGATAAATATATTCCAAAGCCACCCAATTACAGGAATAAAACCTAATAGAGAAAGTATATTTAGTACAAGTGCCTGATTCAGGAAAAATTTCGCGCCTTCCTTATCTCCCGCAAAATACGCAACAAGCCAGCCTATCCATGTGATATAGCCTATGATAGAAGTGGTTTTTGCATCCATTCCAGAAGAAGACTTGGTATTCTGCTGATAATACTGATCGGTTGTTGATCCCTGCTGATAATACTGTCCGCCCTGTGCTCCCTGCTGATAATACTGTCCGCCCTGTGCTCCCTGCTGGTACTGCTGTCCATTCGGTGCTCCCTGCTGGTACTGCTGTCCATTCGGTGTTCCCTGCTGGTACTGCTGCTGAGACTGCTGATATTCCTGCTGCGAAGCCGTCTGAGTGTCCGTTGTCTGAGTATCAGCTGTCTGAGTATCCATCTGAGCATTAGTCTGCTTTTCATCTTTCAGCATTGTTCCGCAACTCGGACAAAACTCGACTCCGTCTGCTACTTCCGTACCACAAATAGGACATTTCATATTATTTTCCTCCATCAAAATGTAACTACAACTTTCACCAACAATTGCATTCCAGCTCTTACTTTATCTGATCTTTCAGAATCTCGCCGGCCTTTTTCAGTGCTTCCGGTATACCTGCAGGATTCTTGCCGCCTGCCTGTGATGAATTCGGGCGTCCGCCGCCACCTCCGCCTATAAGTCCTGCGATTCCCTTTATAAGGTTTCCTGCATGTGCGCCCTTTGCTACTGCCCCATCTGTTGCCATCGCTACAAGGTTCGCTTTGCCATCTTTCTCAGAAGCAAGAACAACAACACCTTCTCCAAGTTTCGCCTTAAAATTATCTCCGAGCTCGCGAAGACCATTCATATCTACATCCTTAACGGAAGCCGAAAGGAATTTCACTCCATTTACATCCTGAACATTATCAGCTGCGTCTCCTGCAGCTTCCTGTGCGGCCTTGCTCTTTAATGATTCATTCTCACTCTTAAGCTTCTTTATCTCTTCAAGAAGATGTTCACATTTATCCGCAAGTTCGCGTGGTTCTGCTTTGACGATCGCAGCAGCTTTATTCATCTCATCTTCGAGTGTCTGATAATATTTAAGTACATTGTCGCCAGTGATAGCTTCGATACGACGTACACCTGCAGCTGCGCTGCTCTCTGAAAGGATCTTGAATGAACCGATCTCTCCTACATTCTTTACATGAGTACCACCGCAGAACTCCTTAGAAAAGCCGCCCATCTCAACGACACGTACCTTATCACCGTACTTCTCGCCGAACAGAGCCATCGCTCCGGTCTTTCTGGCTTCTTCTATAGGCATTACCTCAGTATCGACAGAATAGCCCTTCTTTATCTCGTCGTTTACCATCTTTTCGACTTTGGATATCTCTTCAGATGTCATATTCTGAAAATGACTGAAATCGAATCTGAGACGTTCGCTGTCATAATATGCACCGGCCTGCTCAACATGATCACCGAGAACCGTACGCAGTGACTTCTGAAGAAGATGCGTCGCGCTGTGATTCCTGCACGTTGCATTTCTGCATTCGCTGTCGACTTCGAGAGTGACTGTATCACCTTTCTTTATCATACCTTTAGTCATTACACCGATATGACCGATCTTGCCGCCAAGAAGATGTATCGCCTCAGTAACACGGAATTCTCCGCCGCCTGCGGTGCGTATCATACCCTTGTCACCTTCCTGACCGCCCATTGTAGCATAGAAAGTAGTCTCGTCGGTGAATATCGTTCCCTTATCTCCGTCAGCAAGTGCCTCAACGATATCAGTCTCTGATGTCAGAACTGAAGCTTTTGATTCACAGATAAGCTTATCGTAACCTATGAATTTTGATGTGATACATGCATCTATATCATCATATACAGTCGCATCAGCGCCCATATAGTTGGAAACCTTACGTGCCTTACGTGCAGTCTCCTTCTGTTTCTTCATGCATGCTGCGAAACCGTCTTCATCTACTTCAAAACCTTTTTCCTCAAGTATCTCTTTCGTAAGATCTACCGGAAATCCGAATGTATCATAAAGTCTGAAAGCATCTTCGCCGTCAAGTATCTTCTTGCCGCTGTTTTTCAACTCATTTTCAAGATCTTCCAGCTTTGAAAGTCCCTGATCAAGAGTCTTGTTAAACTGATTTTCTTCCTGAGTTAGAACATTGAAGATAAATTCTTTCTTTGTATCAAGCTCCGGATATCCGTCCTTGCTTCCATCTATGACCGTTGCGCTGAGTTTTGCAAGGAATGTTCCCTTTATTCCAAGTTTTCTTCCCTGTCTTGCCGCACGTCTGATGATCCTGCGAAGCACATAACCACGCCCCTCATTAGAAGGCATGATGCCGTCAGAGATCATAAACGTTGCCGATCTGATATGATCCGTGATTATCCTTATCGAAACATCTACTGCATCATCTGAATGGTATTTCACTCCGGCCATCTCACATACATGGTCGCGAAGCGCACGAAGCGTATCGACATCAAATATCGAATCCACATCCTGAACTGCAACAGCAAGACGTTCAAGACCCATTCCTGTATCTATGTTCTTCTGTACGAGATCTGTGTAATTTCCATGACCGTCATTATTGAACTGTGAAAATACGACATTCCATATCTCCATATACCTGTCGCATTCACATCCAACGGTGCAACCCGGTTTACCGCAGCCGTACTTTTCTCCACGGTCATAATATATCTCTGAACATGGACCGCAGGGACCTGAACCATGCTCCCAGAAATTGTCTTCCTTGCCAAAACGGAATATTCTCTCCGGTGCTATGCCTATCTCTTCGTTCCATATCTTGAAAGCATCTTCATCATCCTGATAAATAGAAGGATAGAGACGTTCCTTATCAAGTCCTACGACTTCCGTAAGGAATTCCCATGCCCAATGGATAGCCTCATCCTTAAAATAATCTCCGAATGAGAAATTCCCAAGCATCTCAAAGAAAGTCCCGTGACGTGCTGTCTTGCCTACATTCTCAAGATCGCCTGTACGTATACACTTCTGGCATGTCGTCACTCTCTTCCTTGGCGGTATCTCCTGTCCTGTAAAATAAGGTTTGAGAGGTGCCATGCCTGAATTTATGAGAAGCAGACTGTCATCATTATGTGGTACAAGAGAAAAACTCTTCATCCTGAGATGCTCTTTGCTTTCAAAAAACTTTAGGAACATCTCTCTAAGTTCATTTACACCGTAATTTTTCATTTTTCTGATAAGATCCTTTCAAATCGGTATTCAAATCTTTATTGATTTCAGTAATCTGCAAAATAAGATATTGTTTTCTGATATCAGAATGTGAATCTGTCTGCAAAGTATGCGTCGAGTTCACTTATAGCGATACGCTCCTGCTTCATCGAATCACGGTCACGTACTGTCACGCAGTTATCCGTCTCTGAATCAAAATCGTATGTTACGCAGTAAGGCGTTCCGATCTCATCCTGTCTTCTGTATCTCTTGCCGATATTGCCACGGTCATCATATTCGCAGTTATATTTCTTCGACAGCTGTGCAAAGAGCTTCTCTGCACCATCGCCGAGTTTCTTTGAAAGCGGAAGAATGCCGATCTTGACAGGTGCAAGTGCCGGATGAAGATGAAGTACTGTACGTACATCTCCCTCACCGATCTCTTCTTCGTCGTATGCCGCACAAAGGAATGCAAGAACTACACGGTCTGCACCGAGCGAAGGCTCGATGACATACGGAAGATATCTCTCATTTTTCGTATCATCAAAATATGTAAGATCCTCGCCGGATACTGTCTGATGACGTCCAAGATCATAATCTGTACGATCTGCGATGCCCCAAAGTTCACCCCAGCCAAAGGGGAAAGTGAACTCAATATCAGTCGTTCCCTTGCTGTAGAATGCCAGTTCTGCTTTCTCATGATCACGAAGTCTTATCTCTTCTTCCTTTATACCAAGGCTGATAAGCCAGTCATGGCAGAACTGTCTCCAATATTTGAACCATTCAAGATCTGTTCCCGGTTCACAGAAAAATTCAAGTTCCATCTGCTCAAATTCACGTGTACGGAAAGTGAAGTTGCCGGGTGTGATCTCGTTACGGAATGATTTTCCAACCTGACCTATGCCAAATGGGATCTTCTTTCTTGTAGTTCTCTGTACATTCTTGAAGTTGACAAATATACCCTGCGCCGTCTCCGGGCGGAGATATACGATATTCTTTGAATCCTCGGTAACACCCTGATATGTCTTGAACATCAGGTTAAACTGTCTGATATCCGTAAAGTTATGCTTGCCGCATGAAGGACACGGAACATTATGATCTTTTATGAAAGCCATCATCTCATCCTGTGAGAATGCGTCTATAGGCTTGTCTAATGTGATATTCTCTTTCTTCGCAAAATCCTCAATGAGCTGATCTGCTCTGAAACGCTCGTGACATTCCTTGCAGTCCATAAGCGGATCTGAAAATCCACCGATATGACCTGAAGCGACCCATGTCTGAGTATTCATAAGGATAGCGCAGTCAACACCGACATTATAAGGGCTCTCCTGTATGAACTTCTGCCACCACGCCTTCTTGACGTTATTCTTAAGCTCAACACCAAGGTTGCCGTAATCCCATGTGTTTGAAAGTCCGCCATATATCTCTGAACCCGGGTAGATAAAGCCACGCGATTTTGCAAGAGATACGATCTTGTCCATTGTCTTTTCCATGATAACTTTCCCTCATTCCCGCACCGTAAAAGGTGCATATGATTTATTCAAAGATAATATATCCGGTTCCATCCATATCTTTTGATATATCTGCCTCTTTACTGCCGGTCACGCTCACTCCGTCACTGACATAAAGTATCTTTCCATACGTTACTATATGCAATGGTTCATCTATTATGAGTATATGCTTATCCTGCATATCTGAGATGACTTCTTCGCCGGTAACAGTCTTTGTACTGTCTTTTACACTCTTCAGTGATGTCCCGAGATCATATCCGGACGCCGATGCATCCGCTACAGTTCCGCAAAAGAACTGGCTGTTGTTAAATCCCGCATAGTCTCTGTATGAAGCAAAAGTGATCTTTTCGCTTACCTTGTCGTCACCTTTTTTCTTTGGTTTTTCCGCGGTAACTGAATCAGTTCCGTTTGCAGCATTATATTTGCTGACTTCTTCGCTGATAGTATTGTCAAGATCTTCCAGACTGTAATAATCCTTGTCAAAATCCTCGATTATATTACTTGTTATCTCGCCTTTTTTACTGATAGTAACAGTCGTCACATCGCTGTCTGCTCCACAGCCGCATAGTATGACTGACATGATTACAAGAGATAATATGATGCTGATATATCTTTTCCTTTTCAATTTTCTTCCTCATTTCTAAAAAAGGATTCTTCTGATTGCGCTATGATGCTTAAGCACTAGTATTGTATTATAAACTAGGTACTGTCATTTTTTCAAGTATGATAGGCTTTTCACTTTAGTTTTCTATTTGGGAAGCATCTCAAGACTTTTGAATTTTGTATCGATATACTTTGCCTGAAGCATTGCGCATCCGCTTGTAAGTTCACCCAAGACATCATCTGACACTTTAAATGTATAGAGACTCTCCAGCGGCTTGGATGAGATAAAGTCTACTGTATACTCTGTTGAATTCGAATATGCTCTTGTATCCGGCAGTCCCGGAAATTCACCCTCGATCACCATTGATCTGATCTCGAATATACACCGTACAAGTCTGTCATCAAGATTATCTTTAAGAAGTGCCCTGACTGTCTGGTAGAGCAGTTTTAGCAGTTCTTCTTCATCATTATTCTCTCTCGTGTAATAGTCTGCTATCTCAAGAAAATACATACCATATATCGCAGCATCGTAATCATTTCTCATTTGTTCAAAATAATTACTGATCTCTACGTCCGTAAGATTATATGATGACTTTCCTTCGTACATTGTAAACTTTCCAAACGAAAAAAGGTTTGTAGCTGCAATGAATCTGCTGTTCGGTTTTCGTGCCCCATGTGCAAAAGCCGATATCTTGCCCCTCTCTTTAGTAAGGAGCGTTATTCTTCTGTCATACTCTCCGATCGGAGATTCTTTTATTACCATTCCGGTAAGTATGATCTGATCCTGCATTTTACGCCTACTTTATATCGCTTCCGCGATACCCGAGACTGTTCAGGAGAGAATCATTATCTCTCCAGTCTTTTCTGACTTTTACCCACAGCTTAAGATTGACGTGATTATCGACCATCGTTTCAATATCATGACGTGCCATCGTTCCAATCTTTTTTAGCATACTTCCCTGTTTCCCGATGATTATCCCTTTATGAGAATCCTTTTCACAGATAATATCAGCAGTGATATTGACGATATCCGGTTTCATTTCCATCTGTTCTATCGTCACAGCGATTCCATGAGGTACTTCTTCATCCAGACATCTAAGAGCCTTTTCCCTTATTATCTCTGCCGATATCTGACGCATAGTCTGATCGGTTACAGTCTCTTCATCATAGAACGGAACACCCTGCGGCATATATTTGAATATACTGTCTACCAGTTCATCTATACCCTTATCTTTAAGTGCCGATACAGGAATGATCTCGCTAAACTCCATCTCTTTGCTATATGCATCCATGAACGGAAGGAGGTCGTTATACTTTACTGTATCGATCTTATTTATCACAAGCATGACTGGCTTCTTTATATCACGCAGAATATCGATTATCGCGTGTTCTCCGGCTCCTATAAAATCAGATGGTTCCACAAGCCAAAGTATGACATCGGCATCGTCCAGTGTCCTGACTGCGACCTTGTCCATATATTCTCCAAGATGGCTTTTCGCTTTATGGATTCCAGGTGTATCAAGAAATACTATCTGTCCACGGTCGCACGTATATACAGTCTGTATGCGGTTTCTTGTCGTCTGCGGTCTGCATGAAGTTATCGCTATCTTCTGTCCTACGATGCAGTTCATAAGCGTTGATTTGCCGACATTCGGTCTGCCGATAAGTGCGCAGAATCCTGATCTTTGTTTTACATCTTCACTCATTTTTTCCCTTTTCTGATGATCCTGAATTTCCTACGCCATCTGACTTCTGTTCATCTTTGTCTTTTTTCATTTCATTTGCAGCCGCATTCAAAGGCTGTGAATTCTTGTTCGGTGTATTTGCATTCTGCATATTGGGGTTCATTCCCTGCATGTTCACATTCTGCATATTGGGGTTCATTCCCTGCATATTCGGGTTCATTCCCTGCATGTTCATCTGCGCCGGGTTCTGCGGATAAAACACATACGGCATGTTATGCTGCTTATTCTGCATCTGCTTCTGCACTTTCTTGCTGTGCCTCTTTGCACATATCCTGCTGATCGTCACGATCAGGAATATGATGAGTGCCCATACTGCTATGACCGGCAGATTAGATACAAACCACACAAAGAAATTGACAAATCCGTGACCGACAGCCTTCAGACTCTTGGTAAATCCTGATGCGATCCTTTCACCAACGCTTCCTTCTCCTGTCGGCGTATACGACTTAACTTCTCTTATATCAAGATCTATCGTGGTGTAATCTATCTGATTATCATACACTCTGATCTGCGATTCAAGACTATCGATATTTCCTCTTACTTCAGCGAGCTTGTCTTCAATAGCGATGATATCTGTCATATTCTGCGCATCATCCATCATTTCCGTAAGCCGTTTTTCTTCAGCCTGAAGCGCTTTTTTCTGACTTTCAACGTCGGTATACTGTAGAGTCACATCTTCTGTATTTTCAGAACGTGATGTGATATTTGAATTGTCATTCACATTCTTTATGAGCTGATCAGCTTTATCCTCCGGAACCCTGAGTGTCATGTAGATATAACGTCCGGATGCACTGTCATCGCCTGAAAGTGTCTCATTGCAGCTTTCAACATATCCGCCAAGTTTCGTGACATCTGCGTTCACCTTATCTACAAGTTCACTGTACTGTTCGGTCTCTGCTGAGATCGATACTGTTCTTATCAGTTTACGTGTGTCTGATGTCTCACTTGCCTGGGCATTGCCACCGTCAGATGCGCTATCAGCTACAGCGGAATCATTCCCCTCAGCTGCATACGAAGATTTGCTGAGTCCGTTTCCTGCCGAATTTTCTGCCTGCATAGTCTGTGGTCCATCAGAAGCTGCACCGCATCCCGATATCATTAAAGCCGACAGAATAACTGCCGTAAAAAGTATCGATATTCTTCTCTTCATAATCTTTCCCTTTCTACAAAAAACACTCTTTTGTACGGATTGCCGCACAAGTCTCTTTTCTATCTTATTGTATAGATCGGA
>OBMA010000071.1_pt1 | contig 43537 bp, 38 predicted proteins | sample 1539141 | NCBI WGS metagenome assembly OBMA01 (sample SAMEA3991484, study PRJEB22521) | metagenome | biome: anthropogenic terrestrial biome; feature: sewage plant; material: raw primary sludge | place: Sweden | collected 2012-09-26
AAATTAGTTAGATAAAACAAATAACCTGAAGAAAGAATTATTATGGGACAGTTATCAGACCGTTTGAATCGTCTTGCGCCATCAGCAACACTTGCTATGTCGCAGAAAAGTAATGAAATGAAAGCTCAGGGCATTGACGTCATCAACATGAGCGTCGGTGAACCAGACTTCAACACTCCAGACCAAATAAAGGCTGCGGCAAAAAAAGCAATTGATGAGAACTATTCTAAGTACTCACCAGTACCAGGCTATGCCGACTTACGCAAAGCTGTAGCAGCCAAACTGAAGAATGAGAACGGACTAGACTATACTATTAATGAGATTCTGGTAAGCAACGGTGCAAAACAAAGTGTATGCAACACATTGATGGCATTGGTTAATGACGGAGACGAAGTTATAATACCTGCTCCATATTGGGTAAGCTATCCACAGATGGTGAAACTAGCCGGTGGAAATCCAGTATTCGTAAATGCAGGATTTGAACAAGACTTCAAGATGACTCCAGAACAGCTTGAAGCAGCCATAACACCTAAGACAAAGATGCTCATACTCTGCTCACCAAGTAATCCTACAGGTAGCGTTTACTCAGAGGAAGAACTTGCTGGTCTAGCTGAAGTAATCAAGAAGCATGAAGGAATGTACGTATTGGCTGACGAGATATACGAACACATTAGCTATATAGGCAAGCATGCCAGCATAGCCAAGATTGAGGGAATGAAAGAACGTTCTATCATCGTAAACGGTGTATCAAAAGCTTATGCAATGACAGGATGGAGAATCGGTTATATCGCTGCTCCTGAATGGATCGTAAAGGGATGCAATAAATTGCAAGGACAATACACAAGTGGTCCATGTTCTGTAAGTCAGAAAGCTGCTGAAGCAGCCTACACACTAGAGCAAGGTTGTGTAGAGGACATGCGCAAGGCGTTTGAACGTCGTCGTGACCTTATAGTAGAACTAGCTAAAGACATTCCAGGACTAGAAGTGAACGTACCAGAAGGTGCATTCTACCTCTTCCCAAAATGTAGCAGTTTCTTTGGAAAGAGCAATGGCGAAAAGACAATAAACAGCTCAACCGACTTTGCACTCTATCTTCTAGAGAAAGCTCATGTCGCAACAGTTGGCGGTGATGCCTTCGGAGATCCTGAATGTTTCAGAATGAGTTATGCTACAAGTGATGAAAACATCAAAGAAGCAATGCACAGAATCAAGGAGAATTTAGCAAAGTTAAAATAACTGAAACGAAACAAAAAAGAAAAATTTGTAACGATATGATTAAAATTAAAACAATCTATCGTTAAAACTTCTTAATTAAGTTCGTAGTTATTCATAAATTGCTATCTTTGCCAAACAAAAAAAGTACGAGGACCGAAAGGCATCTTTTGACAATAACATTAAATCAAAATAAACATTAATATTATTAATAACTAAAAATTAAAAATTTTAAAATTATGGCAACTTCACAAAAAACAGCCAGCCCTAAGAAATCTGAGGGCTTTCAGGGAGTAAGAGGCGCATTCTGGATCATCGTAGTTTGCGGAATTATCGCTTTTACTTTGTTCAATCTCTGGTTTGGTAACGAAATGCACTTCCAAGACGGAGTAGCAAAGACAATACCTGCAGACGTTTGGGGTACTATCTTCAAGGGTGGTGTTATCGTACCAGTTATTCACACTCTTCTTCTTACAGTTTTGGCTATGTCAATTGAGCGTGCACTTGCACTTAAGACAGCTTTCGGTAAGGGTTCACTTCCTAAGTTTGTTGCAAACATCAAGTCAGCTCTTAATGCTAACGATTTCGCAAAAGCACAGCAGCTTTGTGACAAGCAAAAGGGTTCTGTAGCAAACGTTGTTTCAGCTTCTCTTAACGCTTACAAGGAAATGGAATCAGGTGCAAATGCATCTATCAAGAAGTCTCAGAAGATTTCTAAGATTCAGCAGGCTCACGAGGAGGCAACTCAGCTTGAAATGCCAACTCTTACAATGAACCTTCCTATTGTTGCTACAATCGTAACACTTGGTACACTTACAGGTCTTCTTGGTACTGTTGTTGGTATGATCCGTTCATTCTCTGCTTTGTCAGCAGGTGGTGGCGCAGACTCAGCTGCACTTTCTGCAGGTATTTCTGAGGCTTTGATCAATACTGCATTCGGTATCGGTACATCATGGTGCGCTGTTGTATCTTACAATTACTTCACAAACAAGGTAGACAAGTTGACATACGCACTCGACGAAGTTGGTTACTCAATTGCTCAGACATACGAAGCTAACCATACAGAAGAAGCTTAATCTTTACTAACCCTTTAAATATTTATCGCTATGGGTAAAGTAAAAATTAAGAAAAGTGACGTTTGGATCGATATGACGCCTATGTCAGACGTTATGACCCTTCTGCTTACCTTCTTTATGCTGACATCAACATTCGTAAAGAATGAGCCAGTGAAGGTGAACACTCCAGGGTCTGTGTCTGAGATAAAGGTGCCTGAGAACGGCGTCCTGACCATCCTGGTAAGTCCCGAAAAGGACAAGTCCGGTAAGCCGACAGGCGAAGGTCAGGTATTTATGAGTATAGACAACACCGACCAGTTAGGTCAGACACTAGCTGCGATGACTAGCAAGTTTGGTGTTACACTAAGTGACAAGCAGTCTAAGACTTTCAAGAACGAATCAACATTCGGTGTTCCAATGAACGAACTCAGCGGTTATTTGGCAATGTCTACACAGACACGTCAGAAGACTTTGAACACGAAAGGTATTCCATTGGATAGTATCAAGGGCAGCATGAGCGAATTCCAACAGTGGGTTGAGCAAGCTCGTACAGTTAACGAGAACCTCAAGATCGCACTTAAGGCAGACGCTACTACACCTTACAAGACTGTTAGGAAGGTGATGAATGAACTCCAGGACATGGACGAAAGTCATTATTACATGATTACACAGCTTAAAAAACAGGGGGACGAATAAATGGCAAAGAAAGAAAGCAAACAGAAAAAGATGAATGTCCGCGTAGACTTTACGCCTATGGTGGATATGCTAATGCTTCTTATCACGTTCTTCATGCTGTGTACAACATTGAGCAAATCTCAGACAATGGAGCTGACAATGCCAAGTAATGACAAGAACACTCTAGAGAAACAGAAGAACGAGGCTAAGGCTTCAGAGTCAATCACTCTGTATGTAACAGCTGATAACAAGATCTTCTATGGTGAGGGTATCCCTCAGTATAGCAATCCAGGATGGCTCAAGGAAACAACTTGGGGTAATGATGGTATTCGTAAGATCTTGAGAAATCACTCTACAGCAAATGGAGTAAAGCCTGTAACACGTATCGAACTTGCAGTTAAAGAACTTAACGCCGATAAGGCTAAGAATCCAAAGATGTACACTGACAGTATATATCAGTCTAAGCTTAGCAAGATCAAAGGTGGAGAGCTCAATGACGGTAAGATTCCTACTCTGACTATCATCATCAAACCTTCAGACAACGCATCATATAAGAATATGGTGGACGCTCTCGATGAAATGCAGATTCTAAGTATTGGTACTTACGTTATCGATAAGATTAATTCTGACGACGCGAAACTTCTCAAGTTGAAAGGCGTAAGACTCTAATCGATAAGTAACGAAACAATTTAAAAAGAAACAAAATGGCAAAAATAGACTTATACGATCCTAAATGGGTCGATATGGTGTTCGACGGCAAGAACAAGACTTATGGAGCATACCAGCTTCGTAAGGGTACTTCCGGTCGAAACATCAAATCTCTTATAATCTTAGTCATTGCTGCAGCTCTGGTAGGAGGTTTTCTCGCATGGAAAGTCATTGAACAAAAACAGGCTGAACAGCAAGCAGCTTACATGGAGGCTATGGAACTTTCTAAACTCCAGAAAGATGCTAAGAAGAACGAAAAGAAAGAGGTTATTAAACCGAAAATCGAACCTAAGAAGGAGATTCCTGTTGCTCGTCAGACTCAGAAATTTACTGCTCCTATCATCAAAAAAGATGAACTCGTAAAAGAGGAAAATCAGGTAAAGCAGATGGATAAGTTGGATGACAAGGTTGCCGTTGGTGCAGAAAACCATGACGGAACCAAGGATCGTAACATAGAGGCAGTGCGCAACGATATCGCTGTAAACACTCCTCCACCAGCTCCTAAGGAAGAAGTTACCAACAAGGTATTCGACGTAGTAGAAGTTATGCCTTCATATCCAGGAGGACAAGGCGCACTTCTGAGCTATCTTAGCACACACGTTAAGTACCCTGTAGTTGCTCAGGAAAATGGTGTTCAAGGTCGTGTAACCGTTTCATTCGTTGTTGAGCGCGATGGTTCTATCACAGATGTACATGTAGTACGTTCTGTTGACCCATCACTTGACCGTGAAGCAGCTCGCGTCGTTAGCAGCATGCCTAACTGGCAACCAGGTAAGCAGAATGGTTCTGCTGTTCGAGTTAAATTTAATGTACCTGTGCAATTTAAATTGCAGTAAATGAATAAGAACTTATCTTATATATTTATAGGACTAACGCTGTCTTTAGGAGTATTCTCATCTTGCAATGAGAATAAACCTAAAGGTAGTAGAACTGATACACCGACGTCAGGGACGATTCAATTCGTCTCTGACGAAAGTTTTAGTCCAATTATTGAGGAAGAAAGACAGCAATTTGAGTTTGAATACCCAAAGGCACATCTTAAACCTCTGTACACAGACGAGCTAACTGGTCTAAAGATGATTCGAGACCTAAAGACTTGCCTGTTAATCACTTCACGTGGTTTGAAACCAAGTGAAATAGCCTATATCAAGACTAAAAACATTATACCTTCTGTATTTCCAATCGGATACGACGGACTTGCACTTATCGTTAACAAAAACAACAACGATACATGCATAACTGTAAACGACGTGAAGAAAGTTTTAAGCGGAAAGGTTAAGAATTGGAATCAAATATATCCAAGATCAAAAAGAGGTGGCATAGAGGTTGTGTTTGACAACAAGAGTTCAGCAACATTACATTATGTAGTTGACTCCATACTAGGTGGCAAACCAATCATTAGTGACAACATCGTTGCTGCAAATAGCAGTAAGGAAGTTATCAACTACGTAAACAAAAATCCTAATGCCATTGGTGTGATTGGTTCGAACTGGCTTAATGACAAGCGAGACACCACCAACACAACATTTAATAAGAATATTCATGTAATGTCTGTATCCATTAAGGATAAGGCTACGCCAATGAACAGTTGGAAGCCATACCAGGCATACCTGCTGGATGGAAGATATCCATTCGCAAGAACTATATATGCAATAGTTGTAGACCCAAGCAAAGCTTTGCCTTGGAGTTTCGCTAACTATATTTCAGGTCCGACAGGACAACTTATCATCTTCAAATCCGGCTTACTGCCATATAGAGGTGACATAAGCATAAGAACTGTAAAAGTAAAAAAATAAACATTTAAGATTTAAACTTTTTATCTAATGAAACGTCATAGATAAAAGTTTGAAATGTTACCTAACAAACAAGATTATGAAAAAGATGAAATACCTTGTAGCTGGTTTGCTGATGATGGGATTGTCAGTACCGGTAATGGCTCAGAACGCTAATTACAGTGATTTACTGAAGCCAATAGAGCAGACTCTCAAGTCTAACGCTAACCTTGACGCAAAAGGTATCAAGGACTTGACAAAAGAGTATCAAAAAGAATTCAAGAAAGATCCAAAGGCTCTTGTAGCACTTGGTAACACCTTGTTGATGAGTAAGAAATACGATGACGCCTCAGCGATAGCTAACATGGTAATTACCAAGTTCAAGAATTACGGTGATGCATACATTCTTCTTGGTGATATCTCAGCAATGAAAGATGACGGTGGAGATGCCGCAATGTGGTATCAGCAAAGTATGACAATGGACCCAAAGAATCCTAATGGCTACATGCGTTATGCAAATGTTTACAGAAAGCGTAGTCCGGAAGAAAGCGAAAGAGCTCTAAACCTTTTGAAGCAAATACGTCCAGATTACCCTATCGAGGCAGAAGCCGGAAACAATTTCTATCTTGGTGGAAACTATAGTAAGGCATACGAATATTTCGCAAAGACACAGAAAGAAAGTCTAGACGAGTATTACCTTGTAGCTTATGCTGTATCAGCATATATGAACAACAAGAAAGATGAAAGTCTTGACATTGCAAAGCTCGGTACACAGAAGTTTGCTAAAAACATAACTTTCGACCGTGTTGCACTTTGGAGCGCTGTTGACGTACAGAAGTTTGACGAGGCAATTACTTATGCAAACAAGATTATCACAACAGACTCTGTAGAAAAGAGTGCACGTGACTATATATACTATGGTTTGGCATTGAAGGGAAACAAACAGTACCAACAAGCTATAGACCAATATAACAAAGCTTTTGATATGGAGAAGAATAACTTCAAACCATATCAATACATTGCTGATGCTTATGCTGAAATGGGTCAAGAAGACAAAGCTTTGGAATATAGCGAGAAGTATATGGCCAACAATCAGGATGCAACACCATCAGACTATGCAAAACTTGCTAGTATATACACACAAAAAGCTGACAAGGGAGATGCTAACAAGCAGGCTAACCTAGATAAGGCTTACGGTATATATGAGCAGATGGCAACTAAATGGCCTACTATCGCAGCATGGGTATACAACATGGCAGGTATGCAGGCATCTAAAGCTGGTCAAGATGACAAGAGCGTTGAGTTCTTCAATAAGGTTGTAGGTTTGCTTGGCAACAAGGAAAATCGTGACGAAGACGAGACGAATACTTTGAAGTCATCATTAGCAAACCTAGGTTACTACTATTGGATAACAAAGCAGAACCTGGATTCAGCAAAGCCTATCTACGAACAGTTGATAAAGCTTGATCCAAACGACAAGAATGCTCGTGCAGCTCTTGGAATGGACAAGACTGAAGATGTTAAGAAATAGTTTTTTTAATAATACATCACACTAAACAGGACAGGCGAGAGAGCGAAAGCAATCTTGCCTGTTTTTTTATTCAGTAGATTATATCAATCAGATATATTTAAGAAAACGAGTTACCCTATATATCAAATAAACTAGACAGCTCTGATTCTTGAGCACAAAAAAAGCGACACTTGCGTGTCGCTTATATTTTTTGCAGTAATTCCTTACTCAGGAAGGCTGATTGCCTCGTTAGGACAAACATCAGCACATGTACCACACTCTGTACACATATCAGGGTCAATAGAATACTTTTCACCTTCAGAAATTGCTCCAGATGGGCACTCATCAATACATGTACCACAAGCGATACAGTCATCACTAATTACGTAAGCCATAATAAATTAAATTATAATATTAATAATGTTTTTGTAATATGTACCTCAGGCTTTAAGGCCAAAAAGTACGTTGCAAAGATACATATTAAAATCGAAATACCTACTTTTAGGTATGCTTTTTTAAACTATTTATACTTTATCTCAATAAAGGACTATACAATAAGAATTAGGATAATACGTTAATATAATAATGAATATAAAAACGTTTATAATAACAAGTATTGCCATAAGTATCAGTATGATGGCAAACAGTCAGGAACGAATTGTTCAAAACCGTCCCTATACGGATTTACGCCCATTCCATCTAGGCATAGCCATAGGTACACATGTTCAGGACTTAGAACTTATGAATGTTGGACCACAAACTATAAATAACGAAAACGGAACCGTTACAAAGCAAATAATATCAACAGACCAGAATAGATGGGACATGGGATTCAATGTTGGGGTGTATGGAGAATTTAGAATAAATGAATTTCTACAACTTCGTATAGCACCGACAATGTATTTCGGATCACGACATATAGTATTTCACAATAGCAGTACAGAAAAAGCAACTGAAGAGCAACAAGATATGAAGACAGTATATATCGCAACACCGATAGACCTGATATTCGCTGCACCACGCTTTAATAACCACCGTCCGTATATACTTGGAGGAATAACACCAGCGATAAACCTAAGCGGAAAAGATAAAGACTATATTAAATTAAAACGATACGACACATTTGCAGAAATAGGACTTGGCTGCGATTTCTACCTACCCTTTTTCAAAGTCAGACCTGAACTTAAATTCATGTATAGTTTGATGAACAGTCTAGATAAGGACCATATAAAAAGGATAGAAGACAAGAGTATGCTTCCTTATGCTAATTCGATAAGCGAAGCACACTCTAAAATGATTGTACTTACTTTTTACTTTGAGTAAAGTCTAATACCATTTTGCCGACATAGATAGCATTCTTGCCATTCTGGTCAACAGGAATATCCTTTCCATCTAGGTTCTTAACATAATGAAGAGTCTTGAAATAAGTATGAGAATGCCCACCGAGGACGATATCAATATTTCGAGAGCCAGCAATCATCATCTGATCACCCATACCTTTCTCTTCCCAACCAAGGTGAGAAATACATATAACCAAATCACACTTTTTATCCTTCTTCAGCATCGTTGCCATTTCATTTGCAACAGCTACAGGGTCCAAGTATTTAATGATACCATAATTCGCCTTAGAGACAAGCCCTTCTAACTTTGGATCAAGTGCAAACAAACCTATTTTAACGCCATTTCTCTTTATTATAGTGTATTTCTTCACGACACCCTCTAGTGGAGTTCCTTTAAGATCATAATTAGAACACAATATTGGGAAATTAGCCTTTTTAAATATACGAGCCATATTCTCAATACCGAAATCAAACTCATGATTACCTATTGTGCTGGCATCATAATGCATTCTGTTCATTAATCCAATTTCCACATCCCCCTTGAAAAGAGTATAGAATGGTGATCCCTGAGAAAAGTCACCACTATCAAAAAGGAGCAAATTCTTATCTTTAGCCCTTTCCTGATCTATCATAGAAATACGACGTACAAATCCAGCACGTCCTGCAAGCAATGTATCGGCAAGAGTTGTCTTCAAAGGAAGTATACAACTATGAGTATCATTCGTATGCAATATCGTCAAATGCTTTTGTGCAAAAGCAACTGAAGCAAGACTGCATAAAACTGCAATAAACAGATATCTAAATTTCATATAATTCATTTTAATCAATTCAACACTATCTTAAAACAATTCTGCCCTCAACTTTAGAATCGACGGCAATACCATGAGCCATTTTATCACGGAAATAATTCATGATAATAAATCTAACATTATTATCATTTCCTTTAGGAGAAATAACGTCAGTTCCATACTTGAATGCATCTAGGCCATCATTACCCTGAGCAAGATAGTCGAGCGTAGCAACACGATAAGTGACATTATCATCAATAGCTTTCCCATTAATAGTAGCCTCAAGTAATCTACCATCTTTTGTAATAACTAAATTAACACCATGACTTAATCCTTCTCCACCCAAATTAGCTACTTCAGTAAAAAGTTCACGAACTTTTGAACCTGTAAGTGACAGAAAACAAATTTTATTTTCAAAAGGAGCAACATCAACAACATCACCATAGGTAACCTTACCTTTGGCAAACGCAGCTCTGATACCACCTACATTATATAATGAGAAATCAACTTTCTCATTAAAACCGTTACCACCCCATGATAAAATATCCGCAAGAAGATTAGACAATGGGCTCTCTGGCTTGCGCGAATAAAGATACTCAGCAGTCTCGCCGACAACAGGACTCATGATGCTATCCACCTTATGTTGGTAAGGAGCAAGAAAAGTCTGCGCCTCCCTATCAGGAGCAACATCATAGCAACAATCAACTAAAATACGACTACGACTGATGTCGAGCAACTCATAATGTTGCCTGCAAGAAGACACTCCTAAAGCAGCAGGAACAATTAAAAACAGTAATAATTTCTTGTACATAAGTTTGTAATTAACTGTCACAAAGGTAGTTATTTTGCCTGAGAAAAAGAAGAAATATTGTTAAATTCAAAAAAAACTTCAGATATAGCAACTGTAAGTCTCATCTTTTTTGTAACTTTGCACAGCTTTTCGGCGAAACCGCTGGCTGCAGAAGTGTTGCAGGCTAAGTTGCGTTGGACGATAAACATATTTAATTATAAGAAATGAATTTAATTAAAATTGCTGAAGAAGCATTTGCAACCGGCACAGAATTACCAAAGTTCAACTCTGGTGACACAATCACAGTCGCTTACAAAATTATCGAGGGTTCAAAAGAGCGTATCCAGCTTTACCGTGGTGTTGTTATCAAAATTTCAGGTCATGGTGATAAAAAACGTTTCACAGTTCGTAAGATGTCAGGAACAATAGGTGTAGAGCGTATCTTCCCTATGGAGTCACCAAACATCGATTCAATTGAAGTAAACAAGCGTGGTAAAGTACGTCGCGCTAAGTTGTACTATCTTCGTAAGCTTACAGGTAAGAAAGCTCGTATTGCTGAGAAGAGAACTGTTAAGGGATAATAATCCTGAGGATCTTCAGAAAAGAAATAAAAAGAGGTCATGCATAAAGCATAACCTCTTTTTTATTTCTTAGTTTTTGTTTCATCATCCATAAAAGTATTCTTTAAACTTTCCCAATTCTGGAATCCGGCAAACAACGCCAATCTATCCAAAAATTCATGAGAAGGTTTTTCGACATCAGAAAGATAATGCCAGATTTTCTTCAAAGAAGATGATTTGAGATTGATGTGATGCTGAGAGAAAAAGAGAGACATTTTCTCAAAGTCATTACCAATCTTCGCTTTCTCTACAAGTTTTGTCCCCACTTCCTTTAGCAGGATACCAATTTTACGTTTCATAACCTAATGAAATAATTTCTCAGTTGCAAAGGTAATAAAAAAAATATGATTATCTTTGCAAAAAGTTTAATTAACCCTCAAGAATGAAAGAATTAGCTTTAAAGTACGGATGTAATCCAAACCAGAAACCTTCCAGAATATATATGGAAGAAGGTGAATTACCAATCGAAGTCATTAACGGTCGCCCTGGGTACATCAATTTCCTTGATGCACTAAACAGTTGGCAATTAGTAAAAGAACTGAAAGAAGCCACTGGGCTTCCGGCAGCAGCAAGTTTTAAACATGTATCTCCAGCAGGAGCAGCTATAGGTTTGCCTCTTAGCGATACATTGAAGAAAATTTATTTTGTTGATGACGTAAAGATTCCCCTTACTCCTTTGGCATGCGCCTATGCACGTGCACGCGGAGCAGACCGCATGTGTTCATACGGAGACTTTGTTGCATTAAGCGACACATGCGACGCAGCTACAGCGACTCTATTGAAGCGAGAAGTTAGCGATGGTGTTATTGCCCCTGACTATACTCCAGAAGCAATAGAAATATTGAAAGATAAGCGCAAAGGCACATACAACGTTATAAAAATTGATTCTTCATACAAACCAGCTCCAATAGAACACAAGCAGGTATTCGGAATAACTTTTGAGCAAGGACGTAACGAGATAAAACTAGATGATCCAAAGCTATATGAGAATATTCCAACAAAGAACAAGACTTTCACAGAAGAGGCAAAACGCGATTTAATAATTGCGCTTATAACACTTAAATACACACAAAGTAATTCTGTATGCTATGTAAAAGACGGTCAAGCTATCGGTATTGGAGCCGGTCAGCAAAGTCGTATACACTGTACTCGTCTTGCAGGAAGCAAAGCTGACACATGGTGGTTGCGTCAAGCACCAAAGGTCATGAACCTTCCTTTTAAAGAAGGAATCCGTCGTGCAGACCGCGATAATACCATAGACGTTTATATAGGTGAAGAACATGACGACGTGCTCCGTGACGGAACATGGCAGATATTCTTTACAGAAAAGCCAGAAGTCTTCACGATGGAAGAAAAAAAGGCATGGATTGCTCAAAACACCAAAGTGGCACTTGGAAGTGATGCATTCTTCCCATTCGGAGACAACATAGAGCGCGCCCACAAAAGCGGTGTAGAATATATTGCACAAGCGGGTGGTTCAATACGCGACGACAATGTTATCGATACATGCGATAAGTATGGTATCGCTATGTCGTTCACAGGAGTACGCTTATTCCATCATTAAAATAAATATATGAGTGATATCGACGAAATTATCGAGTTGGGTATAGTTTTTAAAAAACCTTCTAATGGCGAAGTCAAAGAAGAAAAAGTAAAAACCAAAGCCAAAAAGAAAAAGTACATCACAGGTGCTCATGGTTCCGGAAGCGCACGCCAAAAGGCGAAATACCGCGAACAAAGGACCAACAGACACAAGTAATAAATAAAAGCTCTCTTATTTAAAGGGAGCTTTTTTTTTATTATGATATGAATCAAAGTTATCTGATTCATCTAATTTTTAGCGAAGTAATTGCGCTGAGTCTTCACAACTCCATTTTTCAAGGAAAGGGTGACTTGTTGCAATGACTTGTTAGCATTATCAAATACGGACGATGGATTTAATCTATGTCCTTTGAAGAATATCTCGAAATGCAGATGTTCAGTCGTTGCGTGTCCCGTTCTACCTGTAAGTCCTATAATCTGTCCAGCCTTGACCTTATCACCGCATCTCACCAAGTTACGTGATTGATGACCATACAATGTCTCAAGACCATTATTATGTTTGATTTTTATGCAATTACCATATCCAAAATAATTTCCAGACATAGTCACAACTCCGTCAAATGCCGAACATATATTATCATTCGGGCGTGTCTTAAGGTCGACACCTGGATGATGACGAGCACCACCGAAAGGACTTATAACATGACTCCCTGGTAAAGGATAAGCCCATTCTGATTTTGCTAAATCAGTAAAATCAATTTTATCATCGTTAGCAGAAGCAACGATGTCTTTGGTATCTTTAGGCTGTCTTTCTAAATTTCCAACAACAGATACATCTACATAATTTCCATTCTTCTTGCACAAGACAGTCTGCTTGCGCAATATATGACTATTCAAGTCTATGAACGTCTTAGGATTAACTCGACCACCATTAACCATGAAATAGAACTTACAATATGTACGTCCTGCATCAGAGCCAACAATAGCCACAGTCTGTCCAGCCTTTACACGCTGTCCAACATTAACTAAATTCTGCGCATTATTGGCATAAACAGTTTCTATACCGTTATCATGCCTTACAACAACAACATTTCCTGAACCATTTACGTTTCGTGATAAACGGACAATACCACCAAACATAGCCTTAACAGCATCACCGGCAGAAGTAGAAATTTCTAGTGCCTGATTATCATCGACCACTTTTACCTTGCCAACAGGCAATGGAAAAAAATAGCTATTGCTTCCCATAACACCAAAATCTATGCTAAAAGCATTAGAATGATCAAAAAGTCCCGACGTAGGAATAGTAATCTGTTGCTGTTCAGCAGCAGAGAAAGTTTTTTTTGCGGGAGTCATAGCAGACATAGTCACTATGAGCGAAGCACCCAGCAAAAAGTGTTTCAAATTGAAATTCATAAAGATTCATCAAAGGTTAAAAATAAAAATAGTAGTAGCAATCTGAAAGCGGATTGACACAATCGACTATTCAGAAATCATAATTCCGGAGAATATTCTTCCCGAATGCTGTCCAAGCTTGCGGGCTGAGAAATAATCCTCGGAGCGAGAGAAGGTACATATTCCAGACATCAAGATATTTTCATCTTTCAGTCCTGCCTCCCTTAATTGAATATGATTACATTCAGGAAGATTAATATGCCATTTTTCGTATTTCTTTGAAATGAGCGACATATTGAATCCAACAGTTTCAAACTGCTGATAGACCTCATCACCGACTTCAAAGTTTTCCATAGATATACCAGGTCCTATCACTGCCTTAATGCGTGATGGATTAGATTTATAGACATTGCACATTTCCACTATGGCACGATGTGCAATGCGGTTAAGAGTTCCACGCCAGCCTGCATGCACTGCAGCTACGGCGTGGTGTTCATCATCATAAAGAAGAATTGGAATACAATCAGCTGTAGAAACCCCAATACATAAATTCTTGATATCAGTAAGCACACAATCCACTCCGTCAAGTAGCATCATACGGATTTTATCCGGCAGAGCAAAAAACTCAGGAGCGATAGCGCGACATTCTATTCTATGAATTTGATGAGGAATTATAATATTCTCCACATCAATGCAAAGTTCTTCAGCTAAAGCCTTTTTGTTTTCCGCAATACACAAATCTTCGTCACCACAGAAAGCATTAATATTAAACTCACCGAAACTGCCTTTACTTACTCCACCCTTTCGAGTAGAGCTGAAAGCTTTGACACCATCGGCGAAGTCATAATATTTCAATAAAGGCTTAATCATTCAGCATCCTTATCTTCATCGTAAGCGAAGTCATCAAGATCTTCGACATCATCATCATCAACAAACTCAACATCTTCCTCATCTACACCTTCTGCAAGAATTTCATCAGCAAATGCAGACATATCCTTATCACGATGCACAAGAGTATCTTCAGAAACTATTTCCTGCAACTTGTTGCTTTCACTATTGAGTTCACTCCACAAGACGTCCTTAAGTTCATTTAGTCCAAATCCTGTGATAGAAGAAATAAACACTACCGGAAGCGAATCTGGCAAAGATTCTTTCAGCATCTCAATAAGTTCTTGATCTAGCAAGTCACATTTCGTAACTGCCAACACACGGTGCTTGTCGAGCATATCTGGGTTGAACTTCTTAAGTTCATTAAGCAACACTTCATATTCGTGTTCTATGTCATCAGAGTCACCAGGAACCATAAATAGGAACAGAGAGTTACGCTCAATATGTCTAAGGAATCTAAGTCCAAGTCCCTTACCTTCACTTGCACCCTCAATGATACCAGGGATATCAGCCATCACAAACGACTTATTATCATGATATGCGACAATACCCAATGAAGGTTCCAATGTTGTGAAAGGATAATTGGCTATTTTAGGGCGAGCACTTGACAATGAAGAAAGCAAAGTAGACTTACCAGCATTTGGCAGTCCAACAAGACCTACATCTGCAAGGAGTTTCAATTCAAGGATGATATTCATCTCCTGTATTGGTTCTCCAGGCTGCGCAAATCGTGGAGCTTGATTAGTAGACGTACGGAACTGGAAATTACCCAATCCACCACGACCACCTTTCAACAAAAGCACTTCCTGCCCATCATAAGCCACATCACAGACAAACTTACCTGTTTCGGCATTATATGCCACAGTACCGCAAGGCACATCTATATAGAAGTTCTTACCGTCGGTACCATGACATTTCTCTCTACCGCCATTGCCTCCATGTTCAGCTGCCACATGACGCTGATACTTCAAGTGAAGCAATGTCCAGTAGTTGTGATTACCTCTTAAATATACGCTTCCACCATGTCCGCCATCACCGCCGTCAGGACCGCCGTTAGGTTGGTATTTCACATGACGCAAGTGCATGGAGCCTCTTCCGCCCTTACCAGAGCGGCAATAAATCTTAACGTAGTCAACGAAGTTGGATTCAGCCATTATTTTTTTTAATTAAATTAATCAGCAATGTTATCAATAACATTACTTACACGTGCACAGATTTCATCTAAAGCTCCGAAACCTTTTACATGATAGTGCACACCTTCTTTCTCATACCAGTCGATAAGTGGAGATGTTTGTGTGTGATAAACGTTTAGACGCTTCTTTATAGTCTCTTCGTTATCATCACTACGTCCACTTTCTTTGCCACGGTTGATAAGACGAGCCATAAGTTCCTCCTCAGGAACATCAAGTTCGATCATAGCAGCAATCTTGTGACCACGCTCTGAAAGCATTTTCTTCAAAGCCTCAGCCTGTGGAGTTGTACGTGGAAAACCATCAAAAATTACTCCCTTATGGTCTTTTCCGAATGTATCATAAACACTTGCAAGGATATTTATCATCAAGTCGTCAGGAATAAGTTGACCATTGTCAATATATCCCTTTGCTGTCTTGCCAAGTTCTGTACCATTCTTAATTTCGTTGCGAAGCACGTCACCAGTAGAGATGTGTCCGAAACCATACTTCTCAATCATTTTGTCACTCTGAGTACCCTTACCGGCACCAGGAGCTCCGAATATAACAATATTCTTCATCTGTTTCTTTATTATTATAATTTATTTCACTATCTCTGTTTCATTACAAACAGTATAAATATCCCTAAGCTGGCGACCTTGCTGGTCATAATCCAAGCCATATCCAACAATAAAGTCGTTTGGGATTTCCATTGCGGCATATTCTATAGTCAAAGGCACCTGAAGCTTTCCTGGTTTAAACAGAAGAGTACAAATATGAATAGCCTCTGGGTTACGTGTGCCCAAACTCTCTATCATACTCTTCATTGTGAAACCAGTATCAACGATATCCTCAACGATAACGATAGTCCTTCCTGCAAGATCCTCATTAAGACCTATAACTTCTTTAATCTTACCTGTAGAAGTGGTACCCTGATAAGATGCCAATTTCACAAAAGAAATTTCACAAGGGATGTTGATATTGCGAATCAAGTCAGCCGCGAATATAAAAGAACCGTTCAATACTGCCAGCAAGAGTGGGTTTTTACCTACCATATCCTTGTTGATCTTTTCAGCAACAACCTTAACACGTTGTTGAATCTCTGATTCCGGAATAAACGTTTTAAACGTTTTGTCCTTGATTTTAACAAAGCTCATAGTGCGAATTAAAATATTTTGTTGCAAAATTACTAAAAATATGTGGAACTATACCTACTGATTAGCATTAATTTTGTATTTTTGCAGCATTATGAAGATATTTAATAGCACTCAGATACATGAGTTGGACAATTATACTATAGAGCACGAGCCAATTTCCTCTATTGACCTTATGGAGAGAGCGGCTAAGGCTTTGACACACGCTATCACCAATATCTGGACTACAAAGACACCGTTTGTGGTATTTGCCGGTCCAGGTAATAATGGAGGTGATGCACTTTCCGTTGCACGCATGATGGCAGAAAGCGGATACCAGGTGAGCGTTTATCTTTTTAATATTCACAGCCATCTGTCTGACGATTGCGAAAACAAAAAGAAAAGGATTGCAGAATGTAAAAATATAAAAGCTTTTACGGAAATCAATCTTAATTTTGATCCTCCACAGTTAGATGCAGAAACCGTCGTTATTGACGGTTTATTCGGAAGTGGATTAAGCAAGCCTCTTGCCGGAGGATTTGCATCATTGATAAGATACATTAACCAAAGCAAGTCTAAAGTTGTAAGTATAGACATCCCGTCTGGACTAATGACAGAAGACAATACATACAACATAAGGCAAAACATCATACGTGCCAATATAACTTTCACTTTACAGCAACTCAAGCTTAGTATGCTTTTAGCTGACTGTCAGCAATTTCTTGGTGAAGTAAGGGTGCTGGACATAAGATTGTCTCATGAATATATCGGCAACACATGCTGTCAATACTACATATTAGAAGAAAACGATGTTCGAACAAGGATAAAAAATCGTAACGACTTTGCCCATAAAGGCAATATGGGAACAGCTCTTCTTATTGCAGGGTGTTATGGCATGGCGGGCGCTGCGGTACTTGCTTCAAAAGCATGTCTGAGATCGGGTGCAGGTAAGGTCATTGTGCATTCGCCTAAACGAAATTATGACATATTGCAGATTTCGGTTCCCGAAGCTGTATTACAGTTGGACCAGGAAGAAACAATATATTCAGAACCTGTTGATACTGATGATTTTGACGTATTGGGGATAGGTCCGGGCATTGGACAAAACGAGACAACTGCCATTGCACTTATTGCACAGTTGCGCCGTGCTCAATGTCCAATAGTCGCTGACGCTGACGCTTTGAATATTCTTGGAAATCACAGAGCATGGATGCAGCAGTTGCCACAAGAAATAATTATGACACCGCATCCCAAAGAGTTTGACCGTATAGACGGTAATATAAGCAACGGATGTTATGAACGACTTTCTAAAGCAAGGCGTCTGGCTGAACATCTTCACTCATTCATTATATTAAAAGGACACTATTCTGCACTTTGTTTACCTGACGGGAACGTGATATTCAATTCTACGGGTAATTCAGGAATGGCTACAGCCGGCAGCGGAGACGTATTGACAGGAATTATCACAGGTCTTCTTGCGCGAGGATACTCCAGAAAAGACGCTTGCATCGTAGGTATGTATCTTCATGGATTGGCAGGTGACCTTGCAGCTCATGAACTAGGAAAAGAATGTCTTATAGCAAGTGATATTATCAAATATTTGCCTTTGGCATTTAAAAGAATAAATGATTGATATGAAAAAGATACTTACTTTTATATTATGCGCAATGGCTCTAAACACCAGCGCACAACAAACGGTAGAGGGAACTACATATTTTCTTCCTAAGACTGCCGTACAATTCAGAATCCTCATAGAGAAGACAACATATACTCCAGGTGAACTGGCTTTGTATGCCGAGAAATATATGAAGATGCAGAATACCAACGAGAATCCGTCGGTTGAATATCGCATATTAAGTACTACAAGCAATAGCTATGGTATACCTGATACTACCAAGCAACATACAGCAATTGTTGATAAGAAGCACAGTATCATTCGCATTAACAAATATGCAAATGGAATGCTATTGGCTATAAATGCCGAACCAAAAACTATAGAAAGCATAAAGGAGTTCAAGGCTGCTCCAAAACCAGCAACAGTGAATCCACGTGATTTCATGAATGCCGACATTCTCTCTGCTGGTTCAAAGGCAAAAATGGCAGAACTTATCGCACAGGATATTTATGATATTCGTGAAAGCCGTAATCAATTGTCACGTGGTGAAGCCGACTTTATGCCAAAAGACGGAGAGCAATTAAAGATTATGCTTGCCAACTTGAGCAAACAAGAAAATGCTCTGATGCAAGTATTTGAAGGTACAACGGTAAAAGATACAATTGAGAAGGTTATAAATTTCATTCCTGAAAAAGAAGTAAACAAGCAGGTTCTCTTCCGTTTATCTAGTAAGTTAGGACTCGTTGACTCTGATGATTTATCTGGCCGACCTTTCTATATAAGTGTCACGGATCTGCATAGTATTCCGCCACTCAAACTTGATATTGATACCAAGAAGAGTAAAGATGATTGTGGTGTATACGTAAATCTGCCAGGAAGTATCCGTATATCATTGTATGACGGCAACAAGCAATACAAGAGCTTCGATATATACGCTGCACAATTCGGTCGTACGGAATCAATAAGTGGTGAACTATTTGGAAAGAAATTCACCACACATATCGTACTTAATCCTGTTACAGGAAATGCAGATGAACTAAAGACAGAACCTCTAGAATAAGATTATTGGGGAATCTGACTTTGAATTTGGTAAATTAGCTATCTAAACAATACATTTGAGAATGTATAGATTGCTTGAGTAATATGGGCCTAATCACTTCCTACTGTTTCGTAAAACGCGGAGTGATTAGGCCCATATCACTCTGCATTTCGCGAAACAATTTAATTATCGTTGCGATAATTAATTATCACGGTTATTACGACCTTGTACTCCCAATCCCGAACATCTATGTAGGAAACATGTATGATTCATGTATGTTTCATGTATGATATGGCACAAACATACATAAGCAAACTTACTGATTATAAGATACTTATCAAAAATGATGTATGTTATGGTGGATTTTTATTTTTCATGGTAACAAAAATAATTGATATTTGCCACAAAAATAAACCTCTCACAACAAAAAAATGACTAAGCACAATGAGTTACTTTGGTCCTTAGTCACTTTTTTATAATAGAATTAAGCATTAAAGTAATATATATATTACCCCTGTGTCTTAATTATATAATTGTATTGAATAAATTATGCAAAGTCTATTTCATAGGGAACAATCCATATAATTCTGCATCTATCTGATCTGTGATCGTTTGGAAATCCTGCGGACTGTTTTCAAAATCAATATTATCGCCATCAATGATTATAAGATGTCCCTTATAATCATTAATCCAACTTTCATATCTTTTGTTTAGTCCTGTAAGATAATCTATACGTATAGTTTTCTCAAAATCTCTTCCACGTTTTTCGATATGGCTTACAAGAGTAGGAACACTAGTGCGAATATAAATCATAAGGTCAGGTAAGTCAACAAGCGAAATCATAAGATCGAATAGATCAGAATAGTTAGCGAAGTCACGATCACTCATCATTCCCATACCATGAAGATTTGGAGCAAAGATGCAAGCATCCTCAAAAATAGTTCGGTCTTGAATTATAGTCTCCTCGCTCTTTGATATTTCAACAACTTCCTTAAAACGCTTATTAAGAAAATACACCTGTAGATTGAACGACCATCTTTCCATATCAACATAAAAATCAGCCAAATACGGATTATTGTCGACAGGTTCAAATCTAGGATTCCATCCAAATCTCTTGGCAAGCATTTTAGTAAGCGTAGTCTTGCCACTACCTATATTTCCAGCTATTGCTATATGCATAATAAAATAAATTTCAAGTTATTAAAAAAGTCCGAACAATGTAGCGTCAATCTTGTCTATTATTCCGGCAAAATCTTTTTTATTGTTTTGATAATCAATATCGTCAACATCCACGACAAGGAGTTTTCCTTTATACTTATTATATATAAAATCTTTATATAATCCGTTTAGGTTTTCAAGATACTCCAATGGTATTTTCTGTTCATAGTCACGTCCACGCTTTTGAATATTCTTGACCAAATGTGGAACACTTGATTTAAGATAAATCATTAAATCGGGATAGTCAAGCACCATTGTCATGGAATTAAAAAGTTCCATATAGGTATCAAAATCACGCTGAGCAAGATTGCCCATCTTATAATTGTTTGCTGTAAAAACATATACACCTTCGTATATAGACCTATCCTGAATAGTAGTTTTGTCGGTTGCTTCTTTTCCCATATTAAGCAGGTCCTTAAACCGCTCTTTCAGGAAAAATACTTCCATATTAAACGACCATCTTGGAATATCTTTATAATAGTCCTCAAGATATGGATTATAGTCTACAGCCTCATATTTAGGAGTCCAACCATAATATTTTGCCAGCAGTTCCGTGAGTGTTGTCTTACCGCTTCCGATGTTTCCAGCTATTGCTATATGCACTTTATTCAGATTTTTGACTGCAAATTTAATAATTTTTATTTATAATACCGAATATTAACAGCATAATATCAATCATTATTTTGAGCTCCTAGCTTCTTTACTATTCTTTCAAAATCATCACGGTCACTGATAGCACTGTTCTTTACACGTGCTTTATAATTATAAATTGTATTTACCGAATAATGCAAAAACTCAGCAATTTTTGAACTATCATCTATACCGACCCTTATCAATGCGAAGATACGAAGAGACACTGGCATGTGACCATCATCAGTAAGCATAATTCTCTCTTTAGGAATAAGCAGTGCATTGAATTCATCAACAAAAGTAGGAAACAAATGAAGAAAAGCATCGTCAAAGTTTGTATACAATTCGTCAAGTTCCTTTTCCTTTAATGAGGTAGATCTTGTCTCCTTAAATAATTCTTCAAACTGTCTATTCTTAACCATTTTGTTCACCATTCTGCGAAAATCCTCTATCTTGTCTACATATAACGAGCACAGTCCCATAAACCGCCCTATATATTCCTCTTTCACACGATTTGACTCACCTAGTTTTGCAATACTTGAAGCCAACTGTCTATTGAGCTCAGATAGTTTTGAATTAATCTCGTGTAACTGTGCATTCGAAAACTTCAGTTTTCTTCCTGTCAAAGCCAATCGCTTACGCTGACTATTTACATAAAATACAGAAACAAGAAGCATTAATGCAAGCAGGGCAGAAAATAAAGCAGCCATTAACAACTGGCTATTTTTATGTTCACTTTCCGTTTTATATTTCTTTGCTATTCTTGCTAGCAAAGGCGATATCTGCCATCTTCTCTGGCGTGAGTCATAAACATTTGCACAATCGCTAGTGAAAGTAATATAATGATAACTGCGCTCTATATCTCCAGATTCCTCCAACTGGTTTGCAATTTCCCACATAGATCCCTGATCCATAACTCCATTACGCACATCGGCAAGTGCCGATTCTGCAATCCAATACATCATATTTACGGTATCACGAACAGCTTTGTATTCCAAATATCTGAACAGTGCCATCATAGCATATTCATGAGATCCTTTATTTACATGATGCAGCCATTCTGTGTTCAGTTTCATTGATTCATGCATTTTTCCTTCTGATATAAGTTTTAGTTCCAAAACTTGATACCTCAAATTGTCATGAACAGGGAGACATGCCAATAGTTTATCTTGGTATTCTTGAGTCTTTTCATTATATATTGGTTTCATGGATTCCACACTGGTATAATAAGCCAATTGATTATTCAATATATACTGTGCATGATAATAAACAGCGAGCCCACTTTTGGTTAATTCATCCACATTTACTTGCAATAGAAATTTTTCTGCTTCATCATACAAGCCCGTATTTGAACAACACAAAGATAGTCTTGCCAAACATTCATTTACATTATTTCTAGAGTTACTCGCTTCAGCAATATTACGACATCTCTCCAAATAATACATAGCCATTTTGTTTTCAAATGGTCTATATTCTTCATACAGTTGATAACAGACAGCATATTTCAAAGTATTTTCTGAAGCTCTGTCCAACTGCTTCTTCAATATGTTTATAATGGCTTTCTTTTTAACTACATATTTATTGGCATGGACAATTTCATAATCCAGACAACTGTATATAGAATCCAGATTACGAGAATGCGGAAATGCATTTATGCATATAAAAAACAAAAATAATAATGATAATATATTCTTTCTCATGGAAAATGTATTCAAGTCATACCTGACGCAAGTTATATCTTGCAAAGATAGACTTTTTATCAATAAATGCAAAATATTGCATATAAAAATCCCATCAAGACAATCGTCAAGATGGGATCATTCAATCTAATTAACCGTAAATAATGTTGTCTTATTATTTATACTACTTGAACCTATCATCAAATCAAACTGTCCTGGCTCTAACACTTCTTTAAGATTTACATCATAGAATTTCAACAAATCAGGAGTAATATCAAAGTTCACCTCCTTACTTTCGCCTGCTTTCAGATGTATCCTCTCAAAGCCTTTTAGTTCCCTGACAGGGCGAGAGATACTCGCCACCTTATCGTGAATATATAATTGTACGATTTCATCACCATCTCTGCTACCAGTGTTGCTAACTGTAACAGTAGCCTTTATACTTCCGTCACGTGACATTTCATTTGAACTTAAACGAATATCACTATATGCAAAAGTTGTATAACTCAAACCATATCCAAATGGATATAAGGCATCATTACGAACATCAAGGTAATTACTTGCATATTTGGCAAAATTCTTTGCGTTCTCTGCCACAGGACGTCCCGTTGGTAAATGATTATAATACAGAGGTTCCTGTCCTGTAGCCTGCGGCATACTTACAGTGAGTTTTCCACTTGGATTTACATCGCCATATAAAACATCACATATTGCACTCGCAGTTTCAGAACCACCAAACCATACATTCATAATTGCATCAACATTCTCACTCTCCCACTTCATCTCTGTGGCACGGCCAGAGAAATTTAGCAGAACAACTGGTTTGCCTGTTGCTACAAGTTTTCTAAGCAAATTCTTCTGAACGTCAGGCAAAGACAAGTCGCTTCTGCTTGCACATTCACCACTCATTTCGGCAGTTTCACCAAGGGCAGCTACAATAACATCAGCATTCTTAGCGGCTTCGAGAGCCTCTTTCAAAGCCTGTTCATCATTAACGCGCTTTATAGCTTTGCCAAATTCACCAGCTTTCTGCATAGCCTCATCAGCATAGACATTAGAACCCTGGGCATAATAATCAGGTTTCATTATTTCACGCAATGTACTATATCTATCAGGAGTATAAGCAACACACCACGTACCAGCCATGTTAATACGTGAATCAGCAAGCGGACCAACAAGTGCTACTTTCTGACTGTGCTTGATTGGAAGAACATTATCTTTGTTTTTCAACAGCACAAAAGTCTCTGCTGCTATTTTTCTAGCCTCATCTCTATTCTGTTGAGTAAAGATTTCTTTCTTTCTGCGCTTGCTATCCAAATACTTATATGGATCCTTAAACAAACCAAGTTTATACTTTGCCTCAAGGATTCTGCGACATGCAGTATCAATATCGGAAACCGAAACAGAACCATCGTTAACGCTTTCTTCTAAAGTTCTTATAAAACCCTGTGAACACATATCCATATCAGTGCCAGCTTTGAGAGCCATAGCCGAATTACTCTTCAAGTCACCCAAACCATGAGCTTCCATTTCACCAATAGAACCATAATCGGTAACAACAAAACCGTCAAACTTCCACTGCTTGCGCAACACGTCATTGAGCAACCAACTACTTGCTGTAGCAGGAATACCATCTATAAGATTGAAAGACGACATAACACTACCGACACCAGCTTCAACAGCAGCCTTATAAGGAGGCAAATACTGATTATACATGCGCACCTTACTCATGTCTACAGTATTATATTCCTTTCCTGACTCAACAGCTCCATAAAGAGCAAAATGTTTAAGGCAGGCCATTATATTATAATTCTTGCTATAATCACCCTGATATCCGCGAACCATAGTCTCAGCGATACGTGATCCTAGATATGGATCTTCGCCAGCACCCTCGGAAACACGGCCCCAACGTTGGTCAAGAGCAATATCTACCATTGGAGAATATGTCCAATTGATGCCATCGGCACTTGCTTCAAGAGCAGAAATTTGGGCACAACGCTCAATAGCCTGAAGATCCCAACTAGCCGAAAGAGCAAGCGGAATTGGAAATATTGTTTCATATCCGTGAACAACATCCATTCCTACAATAAGAGGAATACCTAATTTTGTCTTTTTTACAGCTATATCCTGAAGGGAACGAATCTTGTCCACGCCCTTAACATTAAAGACACCGCCAATAGAACCTTCTGCGACTCCACTGCCGACCTTAGTATCCATTGCGCCACCTGTAGTAATGTCTCCTGCTACCATGAGATTCAACTGACCTATCTTTTCATGTAGAGTCATTTTTGACATCAAGTCATCAATAAACTTCTTCATCGGGTTAGTCTGTGCTCCCACATTTATTGCAAGAAGAGACATCGCCAGAATTATAATTGTTTTCTTATTCATATTCTGATAAGCATTTATTATTTTTGGAATACACGCATATAATCAACCTTCATTGTGGTTGGCAAAGCGGTTTCGTCAACACCTTTATAACCACCCCATGCACCACCCCATGCAAAATTTAGTATTGGGTAAAATGCGGTATTGAAAGGCCAAGCCTCTTTAGTACCCTCATTATTATATTTCAATATCTGAACACCATCAACCATAAAACGAATAAAATCAGCAGTCCACTCACATCCATATACATGATATTCTGATTCTGCAGTATCTATAAATTTAGTTGCATGCTCAATTGATGTATTACTATTGTTATATTTTGTGCAATGAATAGTTGAAGAAACACTATTGGCGTCAACACCAACTTCCTCCATAATATCGATCTCTCCGCATCCAGGCCAAGGATTTGTAGAGAAATTATTATTCACTGGCATCATCCAAAAAGCCGGCCATGTGCCTTTGCCTTTAGGTAACTTAATTCTAGCCTCAAAATATCCATACTTCCAACCTGTATTAACTTTTGCATATACGCGCCCTGAATATATTTTTCCATCACTTCCCTTATAACAAGTTATATTTAACTTACCATCTGAAAGATTTGTAACACTATTGCTGTTTACATAGTTTTGCAACTCATTGTTTACCCAACCAGAAGGCTGTGCTTCATGAGTCCAGTCATTATTCAACGTCGTTCCATCAGTAAATTCATCATGCCAAACTAAATTATAGCCTGCTGGCACTGTGACGTTATCATCCGAAGTACTTTCCTGAGATACATTAATTGTCAAACTGCCAGTTCCATCACCTTCATTAACTACTACTTTTGCTGTGCGTGAAAGTAGATTTTGATTTGCAACAGCTGTTATTATCAGTTCTCCGTTGCTTCCCTTAGTTGCCGTTAGCCAACTTTCTGAAGACGAAACTGTCCAATTACTATTTCCTGTAATGACAACATTCTTTGATTCACCTTTTGACATAAGTTCCAAACTATTGGCAGACGCCTTTAATGGAGCAGTTTGAGTAACAGGAATGGTATAACGAGTTGTTCCCGACTTAACAATGATCTCACCAGTGCGTGAATCACTTGTAGTATTGTCACTTATTGTAACTCCTACTGTTCCTGTTTTTGAATTAGAGCCAGAAACACTGACTGTCATCCAGTCTGAAGATGCATAAGCAGTCCAATCTCCACGTGAACAAGTCACATCAATATTATATGTCTTTTGATATGCCGAAGCTGCAATATGGTCAAGACTGCAAGTAATGTTTGTTTCATTAACAGTGCCACCGTCATTATCACTGCTGCTACATGATATAAAAGGAATGACCGCCAACAGAAGAGTCAAAAGTTTTATAGAATGCTTCATTTGTATAATTTATTATAATTGTAAAACTTTAAAAGGAAAGACGAGGATGAAGCCAAACACCCTCCGTCTTTCCCTATTTCATGTTAATTATTTTGGATTATGTTTCTGTATAATGATGTTACTGATTTTCAGAACAGCATTTGCAGGAGCTCCACCAAAGTCAAAGACCATCTTACCTTGATCAAAGTCGAACTTTGATGTTCGTTTAGCGAAACGAACAAGGTTATCACCCTTCTTCAAACTAATAGTACCATTATAGAATGCGGTAGTAGGATCATCTTTTACATCAGGATCTTTATTGACTTTGAAAGTCATTCTCTGTATGTCCTGACTAGCATTGATTGTGAAACTATAGTCATAGTTAGCATCCTTTACTATTGAAATTGGAATCTCTTTAATACTGCATTGACCTTTCCATTCTGCATTTGTTGCATAAGGAACTGTAATCGTATAAACACCGTCAGCATAAGCAAACCCTGGATCTGCTGTCTGTGTCCAGGCATCGTTGTCTGACCAGAAGAATGTCATCTTACCTGCAGTATTAGAAGACTTACCTAGATTTAAATCAGAGTTTACATCACACCAGTTAATCTTATCTGGATCAAAGGACGTTTCTACTGCTTCATCAGCACCATTTATCAATATGATTTGCCATGCAATAGTACCTGGTACATCATAAATCAAAGTCATCTTCTTACTAGTCAAACTAGCAATCTTAAATGTTTCAGGACCAGTCATCATCTTTTGATCCGCCATATATGGGAATAGTGTTTTAGCAGGTAAGGTTATCGTAACCATACCAGCGGCATCATCATATCCCAAAGCATACTTTGCGTTAGTATTAATATCTGGGAAAGTAGTAGCTACAACATCATAATCTGAACTTGAACTTATACCAAATGATGTTACACCATGATTACAGAATGTCTTTCCATCAACACCAGCACTATAAGTATACGCATTACTATTGTCAAAAGTAATACGGTCATCATAAACACCATTAGCTGATTTCTCATCTGGTGTAGCTTTCCACCATCCAGTACCGTCAGTACCAGAGTCTCCGCATGCAAGATGAGCAGCATCCTTACTTGAAACACGCCATTCTTTAGTTCCACCTGCAGTAAGGTTAGCAAGAGTTGGAGCAAAGTCGTAACGTGTTGAATCAACCTTGAATGTACCCTTGACTACACCATCACTAAATCCATTTTTGTTTCCAAGCTGCAATGTATAATTATAAGTACCAGCCAAAATGTATTTTTTCTCATAGCCATTTACGGTAGTCTTAACATCAGGAGGCCCCTGTATATTCCAAATAGGATAACAACCTTTGTTATTTAATTGGAATGTCACATTATTTGTCGACTGATTTACAGCAACAGTATAGTCGGCATCTGATATTGAAGGTATACCATTGGCATTAGCGCCATCAAAGGTTTCTGGAGAACAGCCGGTTAAGAGCAGTCCCAAAAACATGAAGCTTGTCAGATATTTAAAAATATTTTTCATATTCTTTCCTCTTTTTGATTAATATTTGTTCTGAACCAAAGCTGGGTCTGTATCCAATTCACCTTGTGCAATAGGAATATACTTTTTGCTTTCAGTCCAACTATTCGTACGATAACCATATTTATCAGGGGTCAAGACCTTTGCAGCTTCACCTGTACGAACAAGATCCCAGTAACGTTTGCCCTCACCGACAAATTCAAGATGGCGCTCTTTCAATACATCGTCAAGAGTAGCTTTACTCAATTCTCCGAGTCCTGCTCTTGTATGTACATCATTAAGCCAAGTCTTTGCGTCTCCTGTTTCAGAACCACCAGTGCGAAGTGACAATTCAGCAGCATCAAGCAATGTTTCTGCATAACGATAGTAACGATAATTGTTATTATAGTTAAGGTTCTTTGATGTAGGACAATTTGCATTGTTTGCATCAAAAGGACGATACTTTGCTAACCAAAGATGAGTATCCTGATAACGGGCTGTATAGTCTTTGCCTCTAAGATCCCATACTGTAGCGCTACGACGGGCATCATTGTCATTATACTGTGCATAAGTTTCAAGACGTACGGGTAGAAATCCCCAACCATCCTGGCCCTTTGACCAACCATCACCGCCAGACCAACTGTTAGGACTTATAAGTGTAGGAAGTACTGTTCCACCAATAGCCAAAGGAGATCCCCAATCACGCTCAGAAATAGACTCTTCATAATTGATTTCAAATATTGACTCATCACACCATTCGCCACTTTCTGCCCATATATCAGCAAATTTAGGATTAAGCTGATACTTGGTACTGCCGATTATTTCCTGTAGATAAGTCAAGGCTGTAGCATAACGTGATTGATCATTCTGATACATCACCATTTCGGCATACATCATGATTGCAAAAGCCTTTGTTACACGACCATAATCAGCCGTTTTAGACATTTTCATTGGCAAATCACCATTCTTTAAAATATCTTCCAACTCAACGATAAGTTGACTGTAAACGTCATCGGATTTTAACTGAGGAGCTTTGTATGGAGCTTCCATATTGGTAAGATAGAAAGGAATATTTCCAAAGTAGTGCCACAACATGTTATAATAGAATACTCGCAATGTGCGGGCTTGCATCTCATACCATTTTTTATTGGTATCTGTAAGATTACCAGCAGCATAACCTAAATATTTAATAACGTCATTACAGCGCTTTATACCAGAATAGTCAACTGTCCAAAGTGAACCAAGCGTGTTATTAGCATCACCTTCATAATTAAAGAGTTTGTGCCAATTCTGCATATCACTAATATTGCTACCACCTACCCAGAAATCGTCACCCATAATCTCGGCATCTATATTCAGGGCATTATATTGTCCTAATCCCCAGTCTGGCCAATGCATAGGATCATAAGCAGCTACGACTGCTTCTTGAATATGGGCATCTGTTGTATAATATTCTTCCAAAGGTTCGCCTGCAGGATTCTCCACATTGAGAAAACTATCGTTGCAACTGGTCGTAAGCATTACCGAAACGCCCAGTAAACCTAAAAATATTAATTTATTTTTTTTCATAATTGTAGTCTTGATTAAGATTTAGAACGTTACATTTACACCAATAGTCCAAGTACGAGCCTGCGGATAAATACCACGGTCTATACCAAGAGAAGTTCCACCTGAAGAAATTTCTGGATCAAAGCCCCAATATTTTGTCCATGTAACAAGATTCTCTGCCATTACGTAGAAACGAATGCGATCAATAAAGAATTTCTTGGTTATCATACTTGGTATTGTATAACCTAAAGATATGTTCTTTATACGGAAATAAGATCCATCATGTACATAAAGGTCTGACACTACCCAGTTATTTGTATCACCAAGGACCAAACGAGGATACTTGTTTGATGTACCTTCACCTGTCCAACGCTGTAGCATCCATGAAGGATAGTTACCAGAGTAGATATCTGAACGATATGTTGCATCAAACACGTCGGCTCCACTTACACCTTGAATAAATATATTAAAGTCAAAACCTTTCCAAGCTGCATCAAACTTCAAACCAAATGTCCAATCAGGAGTACCATTACCGATGTTTGTACGGTCATCAGATGTTATTTGACCATCACCATTTACATCAACAAAACGCACATCACCAGGAACAGCCTTTGGTTGAATCATTCCCCCCTTTGAATTTGTATAAGCCTTTACATCTGCCATATTCTGGAATATTCCAGCGGTCTTATAACCAAAGAAATAAGGGAAAGGTAGACCATTAGATCCACGTGTTCCACCACCAGAAATACCTTGGAAGCTATCAAGATCTATGTAACCTGTACTATTACCAAGATTTGTCAATTCATTATGAAGATAAGTTGCGTTACCTTTGATTCCAAATTGTGCATCTGCTACATGCCATTTGTAACCAAGTTCAAATTCAATACCCTTGTTTGTCATATCGCCGACATTAGCAAGAGGAGCAGTCTCACCAACATAACTTGGTATTGGACGAGCAATTATCATTCCATTTGTTTTCTTTACATAATAGTCTGCAGAGAAAGTAAGTGCATTATCAAGGAATCCTAAGTCAATACCAATATCAGTCTGTTCGCTTTCCTCCCATTTCAAATCTGGATTAGGAAGTCTAGTTGCCTTTGAACCGTTTGTTTTCTGTGCAATCTGACCGAAGAGGTAGTTATTGCCCATTGCAGTAAGTGATGTATAACCAAAATCAGGTATGTTATCATTACCATTCTTACCCCAACTAAAACGAACCTTGAGATTTGATAACCAATCTTTAGTTACTTTCATGAAATTTTCATTCATGATATTCCATCCAACAGAGAAAGATGGGAAGGTGCCATATTTATGATTAGAACCGAAACGACTTGAACCATCACGACGAAGAGTTACCTGTGCCATATATTTTTCGTCATAGTTGTAACTCAAACGACCAAATAGTGAAGAAATTCTGTGCTCTGTATTGAAACCACCATAAACACCATACTGAACAGTTCCGCCAGTTATATTACCAGCATCATCCTTTGAAAGAACCAAAGAACCAGTGGCATAATCAATAGAAGGTTTATTTACATTTACCAAATTCCAGCGATTACCACCAAGATAATCACCTTTATACTTCAAAGCTGACTGACCAACAACTACACCAATAGTATGCTTACCAATAGTCTTATCCCATGTTAAGGTATTTTCTACCTGCCATGTAGTGCTCTTGTTATTGGATGCACTCGCACTTGTATGAGTTGCATTGTTATTTCCTGAAAGATAATACAATGATGTTGTTGCGCCATTATTACCCCAGAAAGCAAGATCTGCACTATATGTGAAATGGTATTTAATATTATCCCATATACCTAAATCAACAGAGAACTTTGGAACAAATTTATGGCTCCAATTACGAGTTGGATTTACCTGCATCATAGCCAAAGGGTTGTTCATTTCCTGATAAGTTCCGAAATAACCAACAACAGTATAAGGATTTCCTTCAGGATCTCTTGCCAAATCATAGCCAGAATACTTGTCTACCATCGCTGTGCCAACAGAACCTAGGGCAACAGGTGACATAAGTGGTGACATATACAATGCAGAACCAAGAACTGATCCGAATTCTGAGTTAGTTGATATGCCTGTGCTATGTGTACGCATGTACGACATATTCACATTAAGATTCAATGTATTAAGATAGTTACGTTGCTTTGTTGCATCAATAAGTTTGTACTGTGTGTTGCTACGCAATGTAAGACGATCATAATTTGACTGTCCGTGATTTCCACCGATAATACCATCCTGTGAATAATAGCCAGCTGACAAATAATAGTTGACAGCATCAGAAGCTCCACTAATTGATACATCATGATTTACGACAGGAGCATTATCATTGAATACAAGATCTTGCCAATCAGTTCCTTTACCAGTAATGGCGTTGCCATTTGTATCAGACAATTTATAAGGATCTGCATATGGAGCAGCTTGTCCTGCGTTGGTATATTTTTCATTCTGCAATATAGCATAATCTGTAGCACCTACCATGTCACGATGTTTCCAGGCACTCTGCCAACCATAAGAGAAATTATAGTTAATCTGTGCCTTACCAACTTTTCCTTTCTTTGTTGTTACCAACACAACGCCATTGGCAGCACGTGCACCATAGATCGCACCAGATGCAGCATCTTTCAACACCTCGATACTCTCAATATCATTAGGATTAACGAAATCAAGACCACCTTCAATAGGCATACCATCTATAATGTAAAGAGGGTCGGAATTATTTATAGTACCAGTACCACGAATACGGATACGTGCAGCTTCACCAGGCTGACCAGATGAAGACGTTACGTTTACGCCCGCAGCAAGTCCTTTCAAGGCATTGTCCATACGAACTGGAGCCGTATTGGCAAGATCAGAAGCTGATACCTTGGCAATAGCTGCTGTTACGACACTCTTTTTCTGAACGCCATAACCAACAACAACTACTTCGTCCAATGATGCAGAACTTTCTTTTAATACAATGTGAAGATTGTCTGCTACCTTTACGCGCTGTGTGTTATATCCAATATAAGATATGACTAGCGTTGAACCCGGTGCTACGGAAACCTTGAAATTTCCATCAATGTCAGTAACAGAACCTTGTGAGGTTCCCTGCTGAACAACAGATGCACCAATGATAGGCTCACCTTGACTATCAACGACTGTACCAGAATAGGGCTTATTCTGAGCAAATGACATCGCTGATACAAGTAAAGCCACAAACAAGAGTAATAGTCTAGATTGTTTCATGCTTAAAACTTTTGATTAACAATTTTAAATATTAGTTATTAGTTATTTTCAACTGTGCAAATATAGAACAAATTTGAAAACTACGTACTTTTCAAAAACACAAAAGTGGATAAAAATATAAGCATTAAAAAAGTAAATAACTAATAATCAGCATATTACGTTTATACAAAAGTCTTATAAAAGTGGATTGAATATAGAGGCAAAAATAGCTAAAATAGCATGTTTTCTTCTGTGTGCGATAACAGTTTTTAAAACAAAAGACATCATTCAATATATTTTTATGTGTTAAGAAGTAATCATATCACATAAAGTATAATATGTTTCCATTTATTTAATTGAGTGATTAGAGCCTAATCACTCAACGATTTCAAATAACGTTCAACTTGTTTTATACCTCCATACTTCTTTAATAAGGAAACCACATAATCATAATCATTAATATGTGGATTGCGTTCCATGAATATACGTGCAGCCCTATCCATAAGTTTGGCATTCATGAGTTTCACATTAACCATTTTGTTTCCTTCAACTCTACCTAACTGAATCATAATTGTAGTGCTAATCATATCAAAGATTAACTTCTGAGAAGTACCGCCCTTCATACGGGTACTTCCTGTAACAAATTCAGGACCGGTAATAACCTCAACAGGAAAATCAACTTCATGAGAAATAACACTATCCGCATTGTTGACAATACATCCAGTGGTGATGCCGTGACTTCTGCACCATTTCAATGCAGACAACACGAAAGGAGTAGTACCACTGGCAGAAATACCGACAACAATATCATTATCTGTTACACCTTTCTCAACAAGTTGCTGCCAACCATTATCAAGATCATCCTCACGTGACTCACGAGTTTGCGTAATGTCATTTATACCACCTGGGAAAATTGCCTGAATCTGGTGTCCATCTGTACCATAGGTATTTTGCACCTCTATCGTATCAAGAGTGGCAAGTCGTCCACCTGTACCGCAGCCACAATAAAATAGTCTGCCTCCCAATTTTAAGCGAGAAAGTATTTCCTTAACAAGACTGTTTATCTGTGGCAATGCCTTGTTTATAGCCACGGGAACAGACATATTCTCATGGTTAATATCAGCAGTAATCTCCTCTATGGTCTTCTTCTCAAGATGATCATAGTTTGATGAATGTTCTGTTAATCGTTTATCCATACGGCAAATATAATTAAAAAAGCGGAAACATTACTGTTTCCGCTATATTTTATTGACTTAATGTTTAAGTCAAAGAGTTGCTTACTGAGCAAGTTTGTTATTTGAAGCTAGTACATCAAGAATCTTGTGCTTGTACATCTTCTCCATTTCGTCGCGAGCTGGACCACAGAACTTACGTGGATCGAACTCACTTGGCTTGTCTGCGAAGACCTTACGAACTGCTGCTGTGAAAGCAAGACGAGAGTCTGAATCGATATTGATCTTGCAAACTGCGCTCTTAGCAGCCTTACGAAGCTGCTCCTCTGGGATACCAACTGCGTCTGGCAACTTACCACCATTCTCATTGATCATATCAACATACTCCTGTGGTACAGAAGAAGAACCGTGAAGAACGATTGGGAAACCTGGCAATTTCTCCATAACAGCATCGAGAACGTCGAATGCCAATGGAGGAGGAACCAATTTACCTGTCTTAGGGTCACGTGTGCACTGCTCTGGCTTGAACTTGTAAGCACCATGTGAAGTACCAATAGAAATAGCCAAAGAGTCAACGCCTGTACGTGTAGCGAAGTCGATAACTTCCTCTGGTTTTGTATAATGAGAAACCTCAGCAACTACGTCATCCTCAACACCAGCAAGAACACCAAGTTCGCCTTCTACAGTTACATCAAACTGATGAGCATATTCAACAACCTTCTTTGTCAATGCAACATTCTCCTCATAAGGAAGAGCAGAACCGTCGATCATTACAGAAGAGAAACCGAAGTCTACACAACTCTTGCAAAGTTCGAAGCTATCTCCGTGGTCAAGGTGAAGAACGATCTCAGGATGAGCACAACCAAGTTCCTTTGCATATTCAACAGCACCCTGTGCCATATAACGAAGAAGAGTCTGGTTTGCATAGTTACGGGCACCCTTAGAAACCTGAAGGATAACCGGTGACTTGAGCTCAGAAGAAGCCTTTACAATAGCTTGGAGCTGCTCCATGTTATTGAAGTTAAATGCTGGTATAGCATAACCGCCACTAATGGCTCTCTTAAACATCTCGCGAGTATTTACGAGACCTAAATCTTTGTAACTAACTGCCATAATTTTATTGTTTTAAAAAATAATATCTAAATAATCTTTTGTGACTGCAAATTTAACATTTTCTTTTGACGAAGCAAAATGTTCACTTGCTTTTTACAGTTACGAAGAGGTTAAAAAAATTAATATTGTTTTAAATCAAGTACTTAAAATATTGTTTTGTAAAACAGAGGTTACAAAAAAGAAGGAACCATTTTGCAAAAAACTGCCACAATTTATTATAATTTCAAGATTTGAATTTATTCCAAATGGGATTACGACGCAACATTGTTCCATTCTTTCTAGTAAGCTCTGAAGCGAACAACAAGACGATAACATAACCAAATAATGGTATAATGAATGGAATCACCAAGTTGGTATTGTCTGCGACAATTCCCATAAGAAGGAATCCGCAACCACCAATAGGTGTCATCATAAGCAGAGACGATGCACTCATTTTAAGATTTCCTAATCCGTTAAGTGCAAGTGAAAATATTGTAGGGAACATTATTGCCTCAAAAAGATAATTGCAAACAATAGCCACCAGTGACAATTTGCCAAGATCAAACAACACGAATATCATGCACAACACACTTCCAGAAGAACAAATCAGCAACATAATCTCAGCAGGGACACGACGCATAATCCAACTTCCTAAAAAACGACCAACCATAAAGAATACCAAAGCTAAAGTAAGTATTATACTCGCTGCATTATCATCCATCCAGCCTTGACCTGTAACAAAGTTTATGAAATAACTGTTGATAGAAATCTCGGCTATCTCATAAGCCAATAATGCAAAAAGTCCAAACACGAACATTGGATGATGACGGAAAAGTTTTATTATACGTGTACCGCTGCTACGGTCTTCGGCTGTTTCCTCATGCTTTATTTCTGGTAATTCTACTCGCGAAAACACGATGGCTATAATCAGCACCAATATTCCCAATATGGTATAAGGTACTACAACATCACCACCTTCAGATGTTCCGTTGAAAAAGAACTGACCGATTGCAAATGTAGCAAAAAGGCTTCCAAGACCATTAAAAGACTGGGAAAAATTCAATCTGCTTGTTGCGGTTTCTTTATTTCCTAATTCTGTAACGTATGGATTTGCCGAGGTTTCCAAGAACACCAAACCACAACCTATAATGAACAATGCTATTAGGTATGCGAAAAATGTGCCCATAGCAGCACACGGTATAAACATCAAAGCACCAATTCCAAACAACAGAAGTCCTATTACTACGCCAAGCCTATAACCATTACGATTGATAAACCACCCTGCTGGTATCGCCATTATGAGATATCCAAAATATGTTGTCACCTGTATCAATGAAGACTGAGTGATACTGATATCAAGTGAATTCTGAAAATGCTTGTTTAATACATCCAAAATAGCTCTCGCAAATCCCCAAAGAAAGAATAAGGACGTGATTAAAACAAATGGTATAAAATACTGTTTACTTGTTAATTTTATCTTTGCCATAACTGACTATATAAATATTACTATATTATTTTTGATATTATTGTGCGAACTCTACATCTCCACCATCGGCATACATACCAATGACAACTCCTGTAAATCCTCCAGCAACCTCAGAACTCAAAAGACTGCAATTCAATTCTCCGAGTGACTTATAAGATGTTCCATCATCACTGTATTCAAACTTATACATCTTATCATTATATGAAATGCGAAGATTCATCCATTCAGACCATATCTTATCCGATTTCACGATATAGTCAATATTTTTAAGTTTACAACGAAGCGAAACACGTCCATCTTTGACAAACAAATCATAATGTCCGTCATTTATCTGATATACAGATATGCCACCTTCAGCATTATGTTTTGGATAAACACGAAATTCAACACTCCCACAAACCTGTTCTTGCCTTTTTCCGACAAATGTAGGCTGATTATTCACAGATAAGCTGCCATGTCCTTTTAGCACAAGTTTATTGCCCTTGAAGATATAATTTTCTAATATAGGATTCTGTATATGTATATACTCAGGTCCTAAATCTCCACGACTAAAATCAAGAGGCTGAGCATGCGGCATCTTATGTTTAGTTAAAGTTGTTGCATTCATCAATGTATCTATAGGATTTCCACCATTTACGACAGGCCACTCTCCCTTTTTCCATTCCACAGGAGCAAGGTATGTTTCACGTCCAAGATGATGATAACTACCACCAAAATTACGATAAGCTAGGAATACGAGCCACCAACTACCATCCTTTGCCTGAACAAAATCCCCATGTCCTGTACCTTGTATCTGCATGTTCTGCCCTTTCCTACTACAGTTTGTTAATAGCGGATTAGCAGGATTACTCTCATAAGGTCCATAGATATTACGACTGCGCGCAATAGTAAGATGATGAGCAATTTCAGTTCCACCCTCAGAAATCAAAAGATAGTAATATCCGTCTTTTTTATATATGTGAGGACCTTCAGGGTATCTGCCACCATCACCCTGCCATAGCATACGGCTCTTCGACAACTGTTTACCAGTCTTGGCATCTATTTCACTAAGCCATATTGCATCATCTGGATTAGAACACATGTAGACTTTGCCATCTTCAAAATATAATGAAGGGTCTATACCTTGTTGAGACAACCAAACAGGTTCGCTCCAAGGTCCATTTGGACTTGTTGCTGTGACAAGAAAGTTGCCGCCATTACCTACATTAGTTGTAATCATATAATATGTTCCATCATTATATCTTATCGTTGGCGCATATATACCCAACCACGATGAAGCTCCTTTCAATGAAAGTTGCGAGTCACGTGTCAATACATTCCCAATTTGTTCCCAATTTATCAAGTCATTACTGTGAAACACAGGAACACCTGGAAAATACTGAAAAGAGGAATTAACCAAATAGAAATCACTTCCTACACGGCAAACACTTGGATCTGGATGATAACCTGATATAATCGGATTACGATAACCTTGTGCAAAACTGCTCTCCGAAATTATCATAAACAAGAGCAGACTTAGTATTTTAGACATAGTGTTATTTAAATTTCAACATATAGATAGTGCGATATACAACAATATATACCAAAGCTTCTATATCCGATGCAAAGATAAAACAAGATGCGGGAAAAACAAAATATAAGATAAAGTTTTCTCTATTTTTATTCCAATAACATTACCACAAACTACAAAATGCACATTACTGTTACATAAATATAAACTTTAGGGCATAAAAAAAGGAGTACCGCTGTACTCCGACCTTGTTAACCTTAAATCTAATACTATGAAAAACATAGTGCAAAGATATTCAGATTTACATTAAAATCCAAACATCAATGATTATATAGTGTTGCTTTTACAATTTATTAAAACTTTTATTGGTGTTTTTAAGACAATTAAAGCATAAAGGCATAAAAAAAGGGGCTCCGCTGAGTCCCAACCTTTGTTAACCTTAAATCTAATACCATGAAAAACATGGTGCAAATGTATAACAGTTTTATTCAAAAAGCAAATAAAGTTTGAGTAGAATTGTTGTCTACATCGTTTTTTTGATTTACATCAACCAAACTATTAAAAAACTATTTCACATTTTGTTTATTTGGATTCATCCATTACAATAGCACCTTCCTGCTTCTTACCGTCCATCATTATCTTCAACGGTTTGTCAAACCTTACGTGCCGCACATAATCAGTTTCTTCTATTGCCGGCATCGCATCAAGAACATCCTTACGTATAATGCCTCCGTTTTCAGAATTGCAGTCTATTGTAAAATAGCCGACACCAAAAGATGTTAGATTCTGAAAGAAATGTGTTCCCTGACTAGGATCAACATGATAGTTTTTTAAAGCCAGTTCTACGATTATACGTGCGGCAGATATATGTGGCCATTTCACTGGGACTCCTAGATAATGGTCACTTGATCCCCAGCGTCCAGGACCAACAAGCACATAATTTTTACCTTCTGAAAGAAAACGTCGGTTTATTCTTTCTATATCGTCTGCGACATAGTAATTATTCATTGCCGAGAAATTATCATCATATTTTACATAGACAACATCAACGACATCTGTACTTATGCCATGTCCCAATGAATTGTGTGAACGTAACAGACAACTATTATCAGATGTTTTCGTAATATCTTCTTCCAACATACCCTTTGCCTCTACAATAGGACGAATCTGCAAAAGATAAAACTCACCTGTTTTGTCCTCATTTATATTGCATGCAAATTCTATTTCCACAGGACGACGCATAGCACCCGCACCATACTTCATAGACATCTGTAATATCTCCGGTAAAGGAAATACATCTTGTTGAAGCACGCCAGCAAAGGATATTATCTTACGTCCACCATCATACAAACCATCATAAATCATTTGATCATAAGGATCAAAAGTAGAAACTATATAATTCAAAGATTTATCATACTCAGCATCCTTTACTTTAAGTTTCATGATATTAAATCCATCATTAACCTTAAAGTCACTTCCAACATCAGACATATCCAAAGCATAGAATTGAGTCTGGGTTTCACGTAAAGCTGTTTCAACTTCACTTGTCTGCATAACTTGGTCTGGGTGATAAGGAGAGACTCGCAAAGTCAGTCCACCATCAACAATGTATTTTCCAAGTCCCAAAGCCAAAGAAGCAATACCGTCTTCTGCCGTTTCATTGCCTATAGGATAATAGTTTATTGAACGCAACACTCCACTCATGTTAGGATAGAAATGATCTCCATATTGATGACCCACAACCTCCTGCAAGATGACAGCCATTTTCTCTTGGTCAATAACATTGCTCGTTGCCATCATATATGCTTTAGAGTCACGATAATACACTGAAGCATATACACTTTTTATTGCGGCGGCAAGCATCTGTAACATAATATACTTATCCGTAGTATTAGGTATCATATACGTACTGTATATACCGGCAAAAGGCTGATAATGACTATCCTCCAGCAAACTTGACGACCTCACAGCAATGGGGCTTTTTGTTGCATCAAAGAAAGTAAAAAAGTCTGCTATCAACGAATCGGGAAGCTGTGCTCTAAGAAAATGCTTTAATATATCCTCATCAGGTGCGTCACTGAGTGCTATTTTATAAAGATTATTCTGTTCCATGAACTGGTCGAAGATATCCGTACAAAGAACAACCGTCTTTGGTATCTGCACTGATGCTCCGTGATATTGATTGAATTCAGGATGCATCTTCACAACATTGTCAAGAAAAGCTAAGCCACGCCCTTTCCCACCGAGAGAACCATCACCGATACGTGCGAAATGTGCGTAACGGTCATATTTCATCCTGTCAAAGACAGCGACGACACCCTGATTTTTCATATGCCGATACTTTACTATGGCGTCAAAAATTATCCTTCTATGAGCATCTACATCCTGCAACTTATGCCAAGTGACATTTTTAAGAAACTGCGACACAGGAAATATGGCACGTGCACTAAGCCAACGGCTCATGTGGTTACGGCTGATATGATAAAGCATTGAGGCATTTGGTATCTTAAAAATATTATCCTGCAATTCCTTCAAAGAACTTACCCTCATCACTTCTTCGTGAGAGGCAGGGTCACGGAAAATGAAATCACCAAAGCCCATATGCTCTTCCATTAGTCGGCGTAAATCCAGGCTCATGGTCTTAGAGTTTTTGTCCACGAAACGGAAATTCTCAGCCTCTGCTTTTTCACGGTATTCACATTCTGAGCTTTCCATTATAAGTGCCACATACTCGTCACGTTGACGAATAGAACGAAGCAATTTTAATCCAGCTTCAGGATCTTTATATACAGCAGAGTCACGCAATGGCGATGGTTGTAACACATTTTCTTTAGAAGACATCTCCTTAATCGGAAAACGAGCATCACTAATTACACCTAAACAATTATCGGCAAACTTATTATATATATTCATCGCTTCCTCATAAGTGCGTGCAAGCACAACTTTAGGACGGCCACGCATACGAAGCGTTGTTTGATGTCTGTTAAGCGCCTCGGTTGCAAAGCGCTTACTTTGGGCAAGGATGTAACTATATAGATTTGGTAGTATTGAAGAGTAAAAACGAATACTATCCTCAACAAGCAGTATCATCTGCACACCACTCTCCTTGATGTCATGTTCAAGGTTCATCTTATCTTCAAGGAGTTTTATTATTGATAGAATAAGATTCGTATTTCCGAGCCAACAAAACACATAGTCGAAGATACTTAAATCTTCGTTTTGCATTCTTTTTGTAATGCCATGAGAAAAAGGTGTAAGTACAACGCATGGTATATCAGGAAATCTGCCTTTTATATCTCTTGCCACAGTAAAAGCATCATTATCTGCATTACCTGGCATACAAATCACCAAATCTATATTCGTTGTATTAAGTACTTTAGCAGCCTCTTCTGTTGTTGATACCTGAGTAAATGTTGGTGGATATCTCAGTCCAAGTTCCATATACTCATTATATATTTTTTCTTCTACACGTCCGTCATCCTCCAACATGAATGCGTCATAAGGATTGGCTACTATGAGTACACTGTATATACGTCTCATCATTAGATTGGCGAATGTCACATCTTTCAGATAAAACTTATTGAATTCATGGGGTATTTTACATTCCATGGTTGTTTATAGTTTGCATTATATCTGCAAATATAGCATTAATAATTGATAATACCATAAATAATAATTGTATTTTTGTTATCTTTGCACACAAGGAATACTGTAGCAATAGCATGTACAAATTCAAGCTATGCTCTCTCTTGCAGTGCCATCCACAGACGGCGAAATACATAAGATTATAACGTAACTTACAAAAATCAAGATTATGGAATTTACAACAAAAGTAAACATCACTAAATCAACATGGACTATTCATCCTTGTGAAAGAATGCTTTTCGTGGGTTCTTGCTTTGCCAATAACATGGGCAAGAGATTTCACGATGAGAAATTCAATACAGATATAAATCCGTATGGCGTAATGTATAATCCGGCAAGTATTCTGCATACTGTTGAAAAATTTTGCGAAGAGGCTGAAAACAAACCCAGCAAGGCTTTCCTTACCCTAGGAACAAACCATGTTTATATACTCAATGAGACAGGCGAAATAGCAGACAACTGCATGAAAAAACCGCAAGAACTGTTTACTGAGAAAGTACTATCTACTGATGAATGCTACAACTATCTGCGCAAGACTGTTATGAGATTGATGTCTAAAAATAGAGACATTAAAATCATCGTGACGGTTAGTCCTATCAGATATCGCAAATACGGGTATCACGAGAGCCAACTCAGTAAGTCCACATTATTACTAGCAGCCGACAAACTATCAAAAGAGGAACATGTTGATTACTTTCCTGCCTACGAAATAGTAAATGATGAGCTACGTGACTATCGCTTTTATAAAGAAGACATGCTGCATCCAAGCGATCAAGCTATTGAATATATATGGGAACGATTTGCTGAAACTTATTTTGGCAATGACACGAATGAATTTCTTAATGAATGGAAGCCTATAAAAGAAGCAATGAATCACAAGCCTTTCAATCCCGAAGGAGATGAATATAAAAGATTTATCGCAGAAGCAAAGAAGAAATACGATTCATTAGTAAAGAAATGGGGCATTAACAAATAGTGGCTCAGTTTATAAGTTCGGGCATACTGTGCCCAAATTAAATTGTCAATAAAATCAAGGTGATTAAAAGATTTATATTTAATAGATCAGGGATAAAAATTACTAAGATTAAAGACCATTTACGGAGAACATCTCCCCTATAAATAAATGAAGAATCCCAAAAAAACATAAAATAAACCTACATTACATACATTTTTAACTTAAATAATTACTAGTCAATATGTTAACCCATGTATATTAGTATCTTTTCCTACACCTTTCCTACATGATTCCTACATTATAAGCACGTATTTGCACTTAAAACAGTGGATTTTGCCCCTATCGTAATACAAAAGTTGCTTTTTAGGTTGGACCATTAGGCAATGTTTTCATCAGTAAAGCAAATCACCATAATGCCTTTCATGGAATTGTGAGTATAGAAATATCATTTCACTTTGTAAATGAAATTTGGGAACCAAACTGATTTATAAAACATTCCGACATGTCAACCATTTCCGTAAGGGATTTCAAAAACGATAATGATAATCAGTATCAACTTAAAAAAATGTATCGTGATTCAGTAAGTATAACCACAAATATTTATAATCAAATCCTATTATGGTCAAAATGTATGAAGTGCAACAAATATAAAATCACCTTTTTCGGTGCGTCTTTGAGTAATAAGGCCCTTATCACTCTGCAAAGCATGTAGGATAACCGAGTGATTAGGGCCTAATCACTCCCTAAAATGTATAACAACGGACTCTCCTACATTAGCTAACATATTGTATAACAATACGTTTCGCAAAATCATGTAGGAAACGGCATTAAAAAATCAAAAATAAAAAAAATATTTTTGATTGTCATAATTCTATTGGGTTCATAGTTTGACTGA
>OBMA010000076.1_pt1 | contig 42779 bp, 38 predicted proteins | sample 1539141 | NCBI WGS metagenome assembly OBMA01 (sample SAMEA3991484, study PRJEB22521) | metagenome | biome: anthropogenic terrestrial biome; feature: sewage plant; material: raw primary sludge | place: Sweden | collected 2012-09-26
TGAACGGCATCAATCGCTTGCAGTAGTTCTTCGCTTAAAGTCACGTTAATCGTATCGATGTTTTCTTTCAGTTGTTCCATTGTTGTGGCGCCAATAATCGTGCTAGTTACAAAAGGTTGTTGCTCGATAAAAGCTAAGGCCAATTGCGTTAGCGTCAATCCGTTTTGCTGCGCAATTTCGTTGTACAAACGTGTAGCCGCAGCCGATTGTTCGCTATTGTATCTTGAAAATTGAGGAAACAAATTGATTCTTGCGTTAGGATGTGCTTCGCCCGTTAAAAATTTACCCGACAACACCCCAAACGCCATTGGCGAATAGGCCAAAAGCCCCACGTTTTCTCTGATTCCAATCTCTGCTGAACCATTTTCGTATAAACGATTCAATAACGAATACGGATTTTGAACCGTTTTGATTCTTGGCAAATTATGGTATTTACTTTCTTCCAAAAAGCGCATAATTCCCCACGGCGTTTCATTCGACAATCCGATATGTTTTATTTTTCCTTGTTGGATAAAACCGTTCAATGTTTCTAAAACAGCGTGAATGTTGTCTTCCCAAGCATCGTCTTGTACTTTAAAACCGCGTTGTCCAAAAAAATTGGTTTTACGTTCTGGCCAATGCAACTGGTACAAATCGATATAATCTGTTTGTAAACGCTCTAAACTTTTATCTAAAGCATATTGAATACTAGCTGGAGAAAAATCATTCTTTTCGCGCATATAGGTAAAATTAGGATTTGGCCCCGCAATTTTTGAAGCTAAAACTACCTTGTCTCTATTGCCTGTTTTTTGGAACCAAGTTCCTAAAATACGTTCGGTGCTACCATAGGTTTCTTGACGCGCTGGCACTGAGTACATCTCTGCCGTATCAAAAAAGTTAACGCCTTGTTCTAAAGCATAGTCCATTTGAGCGTGTCCTTCGGCTTCTGTATTTTGTTGACCAAAAGTCATCGTGCCCAGACAAATTTTACTGACTTGAATATCAGTATTAGGTAAAGTGGTATATTTCATTGATGCTGAAAATTTATAAAATCTAAAAAGCCAAAGGTAAAAATTAGTTCTCCGATAAAAGTTGGACGTTCGTTAATTTTAACACAAAAGGCTCTCCAATAAAAACGGAGAGCCTTTTGCACTTTTCTTTGAAACTAGCTTTATCCTAAAACTCGTTTAACATTTTTGAGATTTCGTCCAAACGTGGCGTCAGTATGATTTCGATTCGGCGGTTTTTGGCTTTTCCTTCGGCAGTGGCGTTGCTCATTAAGGGAGCATATTCGCTACGACCAGCTGCTGTTAGGTTTTGCTTATTTACTTTTTTGTTTTCGCTCAAAATAGCTACTATAGCTGTGGCTCTTTTGGTAGACAAATCCCAGTTATCCGCGATGGGTCCTGAACCTTTGAAACCGTCATCATCTGTATGTCCTTCGATTAAAACAGCAATATCTGGATTGTCGCCCAATACTTTGGCTACTTCTACCACTGCTTTTTTCCCTTCGGAACCTACAGCCCAACTACCTGAATTGAACAATAATTTGTTCTCCATAGAAACGTAAACTTTTCCATTTTTTTGCTCAACGGTCAAGCCTTTTCCTTCAAAACCATTCAAGGCTTTGGAGAGTGTATCTTTTAGTTTTTTCATCGCGGCTTCTTTGGCTGCAATCAAATCTTCTAGTTCTTGCAAACGTTGAGCACTTTTGCTTAAACGCTCTTTTTCGATAGCCAAGGCTTTACTTTTGGCATCGAGCTCGGCAAGAAGTTCATTATTTTTTTTCAAGTTGGTTTGCAAAGCTTCTCCACTGTTTTTCTCTAGTGCAGCATACGCATCTTGAAGTACTTTGTATTTGTTTTGTGCTGCGGCATAGTCTGCTTTTAGCTTTTCTAAATCGGATTTGGTTTTATTTAACTCAGCGGTCAATCCTTCTTTTTCGGATTCTAATTGTGTTTTTGCTTTTTGTAATTCGCCATTTTCGTTGGTTAAATCGGCGTGCTCTTTTTGAAGATTGGCTAATTTATTTTCTAGCTCGTTGTAGATTTTTTTGGACACGCAGGAACTGGCTAAGAGCAGCAGTGTTAGTCCAAGGAAGGTTTTTTTAATCATGGGGTTGAATTTAAACTATATTAATTTTATGTACGATGATTGTTTGATGTCCTATGCCCTAGCCCTGATGGGAACGGCATCCTTGCTTGGCGGGGTTCGCCAAGCAAGATATAGTGGACAGCAGGATTAGCTCCTAAAAATTATTCGATTTCTACCAAAATGGGGCAATGATCGGAGTGCATAGCATCTGGAAGAATAACGGCTCTTTTGAGTTTATGTTGTAAAGAGTCGCTCACCAAATTGTAATCTATGCGCCAACCTTTGTTATTGCCGCGGGCTCCTGCTCTGTAACTCCACCACGAATACTGATGGGGCTCTTGATTGAAATGACGGAAACTGTCTATGAAACCTGAGTTGATGAATTTATCTAACCAAGCGCGCTCCTCTGGTAGGAAACCCGAAACGTTTTTGTTGCGAATGGGGTCGTGAATATCGATAGGCTTGTGACAAATGTTGTAATCTCCACAGATAATAAGATTAGGGATGTCTTTTTTCAGTTCGTTGATGTAATCGTGAAAATCATCCATGTACTTGAATTTATGGTCCAATCTGTCGATGTTGGTTCCTGAAGGCAAGTACAAACTCATTACTGAGCAATCGTCGAAATCTACTCTGAGGTTACGTCCTTCGTAGTCCATGTGCTCGATTCCGGTTCCGTAAGTCACTGCATTGGGTTTGATTTTGGACAAAATAGCTACGCCAGAATAGCCTTTTTTTGTAGCCGAGAAATAGTATTGGTAAGGGTAGCCTGCTTTTTCGATATCGGCTACGGGTATTTGGTCCTCGGTGGCTTTTATTTCTTGAAGACAAATGACATCGGGATTGGCTTGTTGTAACCATTCTAAGAAACCTTTGGTGATGGCAGCGCGAATTCCGTTTACGTTGTAAGAGATGATTTTCATACCGTAGTGTGTTAAATTTCTTTATAAAAAAATAAAAAATAGCTGATTTTAGCCTATTTTTAATCCTAATTTTAAATAAAAAACTAAGATTTTTGCGGAATTCAAAAGTAGTAAAAAAGTGGAAGTTTGTTTGACAAAACCCAAATAAATTAGCCTTTTTTTCTATCTTTGCGTCTTGCTTTAAAACAATAAAGAAATGGGTTTAGTTACCGCAAAAGAAGTTGCAAAAGCAATAAATACGGATAAGTACGGCGTTTTTGGTACTTTCTCGGGTTGGTTGCTGATGAAAGTTCTAAAAATCTCTACGTTAAACAAAATCTACGATAGGAATAAACATTTGAGTAATGTTGAATTCTTAAATGCTATATTGGACGAGTTTCAGATTAAATTTGAAATTCCAAAAGAAGACTTTAAAAGATTACCAAAGGACGGGGCATACATTACAATTTCAAATCATCCTCTAGGTGGAATTGATGGTATTTTACTATTGAAATTAATGCTCGAAAAAGAGCCTAATTTTAAAATTATTGCCAACTTTTTATTGCACCGCATTGACCCCATGAAACCTTACATCATGCCGGTTAATCCTTTTGAAAACCATAAAGATGCTAAGTCAAGCGTAGTAGGAATAAAAGAAACGTTGCGTCACTTGAAAGACGGAAAACCACTAGGAATGTTCCCAGCAGGTGAAGTTTCTACCTATAAAGATGGCAAATTGATGGTAGACAAACCATGGGAAGAAGGCGCATTAAAAGTGATTCGAAAAGCGCAAGTACCTGTGGTACCCATTTATTTTCACGCTAAAAACAGTAAATTGTTTTACTTCTTATCGAAGATAAACGACACGCTAAGAACCGCTAAATTGCCTTCGGAATTGTTAACTCAGAAGAAAAGAGTCATTAAAGTTCGTATTGGTAAACCAATATCAGTAGCCGAACAAAATGAGTACGAGTCTATTGAAGAATACTCCGAGTTTTTGAGAAAGAAAACCTATATGTTGGCGAATCCTTTCGAAAAAGACAATAATTTCCTGAATACCAATCCGCTTAAAGGACACAAAAGTCCTAAGAAAATCGTTACGCCTGCTAGTAGCGAAAAAATGATTCGTGAGGTCGAAAATCTTAGAACTTTGGATTGTCGCTTGTTGCAAAGTAAAAACTATGAAGTCTTTTTTGCCAAAGCTAAAGACATTCCAAATATTCTACATGAAATTGGTCGACTAAGAGAAATCACTTTTAGAGAAGTAGGAGAAGGAACCAACGAATCTATCGATTTAGATAAATACGACCAATATTATCGTCACCTCTTTTTGTGGGATGATGAGACAAACAAAATTGCTGGTGCTTATCGTATGGGATTGGGTTGTGAGATTTACCCAAAATACGGTATGGACGGTTTCTATTTGAATGGATTGTTCCGTTTTGAGCCGGAATTGCACGAAATGCTTCATAAATCAATAGAAATGGGGCGTGCTTTTATCATCAAAGAATACCAACAAAAACCGATGCCTTTGTTTTTGTTATGGCGTGGAATTATTCATACGACCTTACATTATCCAGAGCACAAATACCTACTTGGTGGAGTGAGTATTAGTAATCAGTTTTCTGATTTTTCAAAATCGTTAATGATTGAGTTCATGAAATCCCACTATTATGATCCTTACATTGCACAATATGTGCATCCAAAAAAAGAATACAAAGTAAAACTAAAGGATGCTGATAAGGATTTTGTTTTTAATGAAACCGATGCCGACTTAAATAAGTTTGATAAAATCATTGATGAATTAGAACCAGGCGTATTGCGTCTCCCTGTATTAATCAAAAAGTATATCAAACAAAACGCAAGACTGGTAGCCTTTAACGTTGATCCGCTTTTTAACAATGCAATTGATGGATTGATTTATATTCGAATTGAAGATATTCCAGAAAGTACTATGAAACCAGTTATGGAAGAATACCAAGCTGAACTGGAACGAAAAATGAATGACAAAGAAGATTAATATCACAAAAAAAGACACCTAAGGTGTCTTTTTTTATGCAGGTGTTTTCTAAACTACAGCAGTAAACCTTTGGACTTAGCCACTTTTACCAATTCTTCATCAGAACCATCTTTGAGTTCTAAAAGCACTTTCAAGTCTTCCATTCTCCTTTTTATAGCGCTTGAAGAAATAGGTACGTATTGCGGAATATCAGCAACCTTAGTTCCTTTTGACAATTGGAACAAAATCTTTTTATCAAACTGATCAATTTCGATAGGAACATGTTGCATTTGGCTTAGCATTTCCAAAACGGATTGACTATAATACTTTTCATTTTTAATCACTCTATCAAATGCAAAAAGCAATTCATCAAAAGTTAAGTCATTTTTAATTATCAATCCATTTGGATTAATATTTTTTAGAATGGTATTGATTTTTAATTTTTCTGTAAACATGGTAAGCAAAACAATTTTGCATTTAGGCATACGTTCCATAAGTACAATTGCTAAATCTTCACCAGATAAAATTCCTTTTTCTTCGTAAGCTGGCATACTTATATCTAAAAAAGCGATATCAAAAGAAGGTGATTCTGGATTAACAATCACTTCATAACCTGATTGACAATCTTTGGCTTGATCAATCAAAAACTCATATTCGGTAGGACGATATCGAGTTATGGCATTCTTATATCCTTGAATGATGAAAGGATGATCATCAACAATAAGGATATTTTTTTTAATTACTGTAAATTCTTGGGGCATTGTATGAATTGATTAAGTTTGGTTATTTGGGTTTTCAATGGGGACTTCAATAATAAGTTGCGTTCCTTCGCCTGGTTTTGTTTTTATTTCTAATTTACCCTTACACTCTTTGGTTCTAAATGCTATGTTTTGGAGACCAATTCCTTTCTTGGCTCTTTTCAAATTAAATCCTATTCCATCATCTGCAATACATAACTTTAGGTGTTCCGGATTGCTTTCTTTTTTGAAATCAACAGCTATCAAAGAAGCTTTTGCATATTTATTACAGTTTTGCAAGGCTTCTTGAAGCATTCTGTATAAGTTAATTTTGACTTCATTTGAAACATTAGCCCAGTCAATATTCTTATCAAGAGTAAAATTTAATTTTGTTTTGAACGCTTTTCTTTGATTCTCAATAAGATTATTTAGAATCACTACGAAGTTATTAATTAATTCGGTGTTTTCTCTATTCAAATCATGGGAAATTTCTCGAATGTCTTGTTCAATCTGCTTTAATTCTGCTAAATATTCTAATCTGCTTTTAATCGCATGTTGATCTTGAGCGGTGTTCATCGTATCCAGATTCATTCGAACACCAAATATTTTGCCCAAAACACCATCGTGTAACTCTCTTGCAACTCGTTTTTTTTCTTTTGCTCTGTTTTCTTCAATTGTTTTTTGCTGAGATATCATCAAATTGTAAATTTCAGCATTAGCAATTTGTTGCTGTTCTTTGAACATTAATTCTCTATGTTTATTGCGTTGAGAGACAAAAACAAAAGTAAAAACACCTATCAAGGTAAGAATACTAAAAACATAGAATAAATTTCGATTTTGAACGACCAAATCAGTGTTTTCACTTTTTATTACATCCGTTTCATACTCAATTCGGGAGAATTTTTCACCCATTTTTCGTTCCGCTTTTTGAAGACTATCATTGATGTGAATGTATTCTTTAGAATAAAGTGTCGCGTTTTGGGGTTCTACTACGCCCATTTGTTTAAGAGCGACCAATACATTTCTGAAGTTTTTGTCATTTCTCGCAGAAGTCAATGCCTCTCTTGCATACTGAACGGCCTTCGCATCGTCATTTTTGTAACTGTAGTATTCTGAAAGGTGGATTTTGTTCGCTACAATACCTGAAGTTAGTTTCAAACTATCTCTCAATTTTAAGGACTTTAAAAACAATCCTGGAAGTTCATCATCTTCCCTAAGCCTAAATCGTGAGTAAGCTAAATTATCCAAGAGCATCGCATACAAAGAAGGCTTATCGTATTTTAGATTTTTTTGTCTTAAACCTTCTTGATAGTATTCTTGAGCTTTTTGATAATTTTTTAAATTTTGATAAACATAACCGATGTTATTTAAAGAAGTAGCTCTTGATTGATAAACTGAAGGGATTTTATCATCAGTAGCATTAGCTAGTGCTTTAGTATGATAGTCAATAGATTTATCATATTCTTCTAAGTCATTATATAAAATGCCTAATAAGTTGTATAACTCATACAATAAATCATTCGCTTTTTGATATTTTAAAATTCTTAAAGCATTAAAAACAGATTTTTCACTTCCTAACAAATCGCTTTCAGCATATTGCAAATTAGCTTTATTCAATCTTGTTCTTGCAACATTGTACAAATCATTTTTAATTAAATACAATTTTTCAGATTTGTAATAATTCAAAAATGCACTATCTGAAATTAATCTTGTTCCGAAATAGTCCCCTTTATATGCATATGCTTTCGCTAAACTCAATGTATCTTTAGCCTCTAAAGAATTCTTTAATACAAATTCAACTGTTTTTATGTAATTGAATGAATCATCCATATTATAGAATCTGTTTGCTACTTTAAACAAATTCATTCTTGCCAATGAATCATTTTGATAATCCGCTAGGATATCAAAGGCTTTCTTATTGTAACCTTGTTTAACAACAAAAGGGATTGTATCATTGTTAGCTAATTCCAATAAAACTTTGAGACTATCTATACTAAACTTATCATCAATGTATTCAATTTTTTTATTTTTTGAACAATTGACAAAAAAACAAACAAAAAAACAAACTATTAAGTTTTTGAATTTCAAAGTTTTTTGAATTTCATCAAAAATATAAAAAGATTTGACAAAAAAAAAGCTAACAAAAATTGTTAGCTTTTAAAATATTATTTTTTGATGTTTTAGTCTACTTTTTTATTACCTCCCGTAGATTGTGACCCATTTATATCAACTTTCTTATTACCTCCTGTAGATTGAGACCCATTTATATCAACTTTCTTGTTACCTCCTGTAGATTGAGACCCGTTTATTTCAGTTGTAGTTCCTTTTTCAATTGTAGCTTTTTGCTCTGGTGTAGTAAATGAAGTTAATCCCATTACTAATGTAAATAATCCGATAGTTAAGATTGCGTTTTTCATAATTTGTGGCTTTATGTTTTTGAATAGATTTTACTTTTTTCTCCGCTTTCTTGCGGAAATCTTTTGTAAAACTAAGCAGCCACACCACTTTTTTTTCACTCAAAAACCCTGTTTTTGGTAGAATATAGCCATTCGTTAGCAAGTACTATTCAATACAAAGTAAACTAACTGATTGTCAGATTTCCAGATAGTTGCCCTTTGAAAACTCCGAAATAATCAAGTCAATATTCGATTTATAGGACCTTGAAAATGGTATTTTTTTTAAGCTATTTCTTATGAAACACAAAGAGTTACCCGCTTGAATTCGCGATATATAATTACGGTTTACGATGTAACTATTATGGATTCTTATGAAGGGAAAATCTAAAATAGACTCAAAATGTTTTAACGTTTTGAAAGCCGTTATCATTTCACCAGAATTCAAATGAATATCTGTAGAATTGTTATCGGCTTGAAAAAAACAAATATCATCTGCATTGATGTAACGATAATCCCCATAGGATTTAATACAAATGATTAGTGGTTTTGATGCAACAGTTGCTTGTGCATATCTTTTTCCTGTGAACACTCCTGAATCACTACACCCATTTGTAATAACAGAAGTTGCTTTCTTATTTAATTTATGAATAGATTTAATCATTTGCTGAGGCAGTACAGGCTTTGTATAATAATCAAAAACTCCATAATTTATGGCATCAAAAGCCCATTCTTTTTTGCTTGTAGTGATAACTATTTCAGGTAAAATAGTAAGAAAACGATGCAACTCACTGATAAAGCCTAACGATAATAAGCTTTTTTTATCGGTCGGGTCTATTTCTAAAAAAACAAGTTGAGGCTTTTTTTCCAATACTAAATCAATCCCATTCACATGTGTATTTGCCATTCCTAAGAATACCAATTCAGGAAACTCATCAGCAATACCTTTAGTTTGCAAAGCTCCCTCTTTTGAATCATCAACAATTACATACGTAAAACTCATTTGGCAACCCTTGAAATATAATCAATTAGCATTTCTGGAATTTCGCCTTCTATGATTAAGTCGGCCTCCGTAGAAGCGATGATGTGTTCTACCGATACGCCAGGAGCTCTTTCCAAAAGCTTAAATCCTTTAGGAGTGATTTCCATAACCGCCAATTCGGTTACTACTTTTTTTACACAGCCCACGCCAGTCAACGGTAATGTACATTTTTTCAAGATTTTACTTTCACCAGCTTTGTTCACGTGCATCATGGCCACGATAATATTATCTGCCGATGCTACTAAATCCATAGCACCACCCATTCCCTTGACCATTTTCCCTGGAATTTTCCAATTGGCAATATCGCCGTTTTCGGCTACTTCCATAGCGCCGAGAATAGTCAAGTCTACATGTTGACCGCGAATCATTCCAAAACTCGTAGCAGAGTCAAAAAAACTAGCTCCTGGAAGGGTTGTAATGGTTTGTTTACCAGCATTGATTAAATCGGCATCTTCTTCGCCTTCAAAAGGAAAAGGGCCCATACCTAAAACCCCGTTTTCGCTTTGAAATTCAACTGAAATATCTTCTCTTACATAATTGGCTACCAAGGTTGGAATCCCAATGCCTAGGTTCACAAAGTAACCGTCTTGTACTTCTTTTGCAATGCGTTTTGCTATATCTTCTTTTGTTAGCATAATTTTGTTTTTTGAAACATATAAATCCTATAAGTTTAGTTTTAGTATTGCCTACTAAACATTTTTGAATTAGATAAGGAATTAAGTATATTTAAGTTTTAGCTTCAGACTGAATACTATCTTTTTCTAACTGTTCTTTGCTCTATTCGCTTTTCATATTTCTCTCCTTGAAAAATACGTTGTACTAAAATTCCAGGAATGTGAATCTGATTCGGGTCCAAAGTTCCTGCTTCGACTAATTCTTCTACTTCAGCAATGGTAATTTTTGCGGCACCGCACATACACGGATTAAAATTTCTAGCCGTTCCTTTGAAGATTAAATTCCCAGCAGTATCGCCTTTCCAAGCTTTCACAATGGCAAAATCAGCTTTGAAAGCTTCTTCCATAATGTGCATTTTCCCATTGAATTCGCGTACTTCTTTGCCTATGGCAACTTCAGTTCCATAACCAGCAGGAGTAAAAAAAGCAGGAATTCCAGCTTGAGCCGCACGACAACGTTCAGCTAAAGTACCTTGGGGAATCAAATCTACTTCGAGTTCGCCAGAGAGCATTTGGCGTTCAAATTCTGCATTTTCTCCCACATAAGAAGAAATCATTTTTTTGATTTGTTTTTTTTGTAAAAGCAAACCAAGTCCAAAATCATCTACACCAGCGTTGTTTGAAATACAAGTTAAATCGTTAACGCCTTTTTGAACTAAAGCTGCAATGGAGTTTTCTGGTATTCCACAAAGGCCAAAGCCACCTAACATCAGTGTCATTCCGTTTTCGATACCTTGAAGGGCATCTTGAACATTGGAAACCGTTTTGTTTATCATATATGTAAAATTTATTTTAGGGATAATGTATTTATTCAATAAAACAGCGATGTAAAATCTCTTTAATAATAAAAATTTCATCGCAACAGCTAAAATACTTCAAAAAAAGAAGCAAATACGAAATCGATTGCGAAGATTGGATTTAAAAGTATCGTTTTTTGAAAAAAAGAAGCCATAACGATAGTTAAAAAAGTTATCGTTATGGCCTATTGAATTTTTATAGTTCGAATTCCTCGGTAGTTTGTTCTGTAGCGGTAGTGTCAACCACAACGGCTCTTCTTGGAGTGTAACAATCTACTTTAATTGAAAGATTGGCGGGTCGTTCAAAAGGTTCTTTAGAAACTTGTAAACTAGGGTCCTCATAACATTTTTTCATAAAATACCCCCAAACTGGCAATGCTGAGGCTGCCCCTTGACCATAAGTTAAACTTTTGAATCGAGCAGAACGGTCTTCACAACCTACCCAAACACCGGTAACTAAATTCGGAACCATTCCCATAAACCATCCATCGGATTGATTTTGAGATGTTCCTGTTTTTCCGGCTATAGGGTTTCTAAACATATAAGGATAGCCTGTCCAACGGTGGTCTCCTGCTCCTCCTCCTTCTGTTCTTAATCTTGCTCCACTACCACTTTCGGTTACACCTTCTAGTAATTTAATAACAGCAAAAGCAATGTCTTTATTCAACACATCATGCGATTCAGGAATTGGCTCGTAAATAACCACTCCACTTTTATCTTCGATTTTGGTTAAAAACTGAGGTTTTACATAAACTCCTTGATTGGCAAAAGTACTGTAAGCAGCCACCATATCTTCAACGGTGATTTCAACCGCTCCTAAGGCAATAGAAGGTTGTGTAATAATCTCTGATTTTACACCCAATTTATGCGTTAATTCAATAACGGCTTCTGGCCCTACTTTGTCAATCAGTTTAGCTGAAATGGTGTTGATAGAATGTGCCAAAGCTTGTTTCAAGGTAACCATTCCTCGGTATTTGTTATCAGAGTTTCTTGGTTCCCAATCCTCGGTAACATGATGACGTCCTTTATGAATCATAAAAGGAGAATCAATAATAGAGTCACAAGGTGACATATTCAATTGTTCAATAGCCGTAGCGTATACAAAAGGTTTGAAAGTAGAACCTACTTGTCTCGCGCCTTGTCCTACGTGGTCGTATTGAAAATATTTATAATTGATTCCACCCACCCAAGCTTTGATGCTTCCGGTTTGAGGCTCCATTGCCATTAAACCAGATTGCAAGAAGTGTTTGTAATAACGAATAGAATCCATTGGAGTCATTACAGTATCTATTTCTCCTTTCCAAGAGAAAATCTTCATTTTTGTTTTTTGCTTAAATGAAGCAATGATTTCGTCTTCGCTTTTTTCCATAGCTTTCATGACATTCCATCTGTTTGAAGTCTTCATTGCTTGGTTCATAATACGCTGGGTTTCGGCTTCAGTAATGTTTACGAAAGGCGCATTTTTGTTGTCTTTTTGTTGCAAAAAGAATTCTTCTTGCATGTTCGCCATGTGCGCAGCTACTGCTTCTTCAGCATAGGTTTGCATTCTGGAATCTATGGTCGTATAAATCTTTAAACCATCTTTGTAGATGTCATAATCTGTACCGTCTGGTTTTTTGTTTTCTTCTACCCATTTCTTCATATAATCTCTTAGGTATTCTCTAAAATAAGTAGCAATACCATCTTTGTGAGTCTCTAATTTGAAATTGAGTTTTATGGGTAAACTTTGTAACTGTAATTTTTGTTGTTCGGTAATGATTTTTCCTTTTTCCATTTGGTGTAAAACCACATTTCGGCGGTTTTTTACTCCTTCTGGATTGCGAATTGGGTTGTAAAGACCAGAGTTTTTAAACATTCCTACCAAAATAGCCGATTCGTCTATAGTCAAATCTTTTGGAGCTTTGGAGAAATAGGTTTTTGCTGCCGAGCTAACCCCTACGGAGTTGTTTCCGAAATCATAGACGTTGCAGTACATCGCAATGATTTCGTTTTTGGTGTATTGTCTTTCCAAACGAATAGCGATAATCCATTCTTTTATTTTTTGAACGATACGGAAAGGAAGGAATTTCGAACCTTCTCCGTGAAATAATTGTTTGGCCAATTGTTGGGTTAGAGTACTAGCACCACCACTAGTCCCTAAACTTAAAATAGCTCGCATAGTTCCTCTACCATCGATACCAGAGTGCTCGTAAAAACGAGCATCTTCGGTCGCTACTAAGGCATCTACCAAATTTTTTGGTAAATCAGAATACTTTAATTGCGAACGATTTTTTTGGAAATATTTTCCTAAAACCACTCCATCAGACGAAATGATTTCGGTAGCCAAATTTGAGTCTGGATTTTCTAAATCTTCAAAAGAAGGCATAGAACCAAACAGTCCCCAAGAGGCAAAAAGGAAGAAAAGAGCCAAAATACCCAAACCATAAAAGTAGATTTTCCAAAACTTCTTTTTATAGTAATTGATATCTTTATCAATTGCTTTAGACGATGTGTTATTTTTTCTAACTGCCATAATTTTACTCTATTGTTTCTATTCTAAAACCTACGTCGGTAATGCCATCCAAATTGGATACACCAGGTACTTTGCCGTTTTCTCTCAAAGCTTGCTTGATGTATACTTTGAATTGTCCTTTAAATCTAACTTTTTCTTTGTAAAAAAGTTTGCTTTCTTTTAAATCCGTAAAGCCATTTCCTAACAAAGTTCCGTCAGGGTTGGCCATTTGGTATTCTAAAGTATCAACTTTGGTGAAGCCATTTTTTTGTTCCATAGCCACAATCAAAAAGATATTATTGAATTTATAATCGTCATTGGCTCTCAAATTCACAAACAAATTGTATTGTTTTGTTGAGTCCAATGCAGGCAAATCGAAGGAAACAATGCTGTCTTTGTTCCAACCGCTGCCTACTGTTTTGTATTCGTCAAAAACTCTTTTTTTGTCGCAGGCCAAAAAGAGCAAGACTACAGCAAATAAGATGCAACTATTTTTTATCCCCATTTTTAGTAATAATTATAGGTTTTCTTGGTTCGTTGGTTGGAGCATTACCTTGCTTTTTGTCATTGGCATTACCTCTATTTTTGTTGTTATGAGGTCTTTTTTTGTTGCCATTTTGAGCAGCAGGTTTGTTAGGTGCTATAGCTGGTGCGGCAGCTACATTAGCCGTTGCTCCAGCGTTTGGTTTGCGTTTTTTCGAAGGTCTTTTCTTGGCTTTGGGTTGGTCAAAACGAGTTAAACTCTCTTGCCCCATAGCGTTATTAAAGTTCTTCTCTGGTTCAGCTACCACTTCTATAGCATAGTCCTCTAAGGACGAAACTTTGTTTTTCAGTTTGTTTTCGGCAATGATTTCGTGAACTTGCTCAATTTTAAGCACGTGCCAATTGGCAAAGTTATTTGTGTACGCAAACCACATAAGGCCTTTGAAAATGTCTTGTTTTTGGCAGATAGCATCTCCTTTTTCAGTCACTAATTTGGTGTCGAAATTTGGAAAATGTTTCAAAGCATCCATATAGGTGTCGAGCTCATAATTCAAACAACATTTTAATTTTCCGCATTGTCCCGCCAATTTTTGTGGATTCAAAGACAATTGTTGGTAACGTGCTGCTGAAGTATTCACACTTCTAAAATCGGTTAACCAAGTCGAGCAACATAGCTCTCTTCCGCACGAACCGATTCCTCCTAAACGAGCGGCTTCTTGACGGAAACCTACTTGTTTCATCTCGACTCTTGTGCTGAATTCTTTGGCAAAATCCTTAATCAACATTCTAAAATCGACACGGTCGTTGGCGGTGTAGTAGAAAGTTGCTTTGGAACCATCACCTTGAAATTCAATATCCGAAATTTTCATTTCTAATTTGTGTTGAATCGCCAATTCACGTGCACGAACTTTCATTGGTTCTTCTTTATCTCGAGCAGCAGACCAAATGTCGATGTCTTTTTGAGAGGCTTTTCTATAGATTTTTGGAATATCGGTTCCGTTTGGATTGACTCCTTTTTTCTTCATTTGAATTTTTACCAACTCCCCAGTTAGCGTCACAATTCCGATATCGTGACCAGGTGAAGCTACCGTTGCTACGATGTCTCCCATGCTTAAGGTTAGTTTTTCGGTATTGCGGTAAAATTCTTTTCTTCCGTTTTTGAAACGTACTTCGACACAGTCAAAAGGCGCTTCGCCATTGGGTAAACTCATGTTCGAAAGCCAATCAAAAACGGTTAATTTGTTGCAGCTATCGGTGCCGCAAGTCCCATTATTTTTACACCCCTTTGGTGCGCCACCATCGGAAGTTGAACAACTTGTACAAGCCATAATTATATTGTGATGTTGCCAAAAAAGCAACTTGAGTTCTTACTTAAATTTAATCGGTAAAGATAGTATTTTTTAATTGTATGTTACAACGGTAAAAAATAAGGATGCGTCTTAAAATTATACTAAAATAATTGGAATTTTGAGATGACTTATCTTAATCTTGGATGTATTTCTATAACAATAAAGGATTTTCCAAAATTATTATGCTTTTGAACCATTTAAGGCATTTTAGAACATATAAGTTTGGGGTAAAATAAAAACCATCACAAAAAGGATTGTGATGGTTTAGATTATTGCATTTATGATTGTTCTTAAAGAAGCGGATTGTGGCTCTTTAGCCCCGATAGTAGTGGAAATCCTTTGTGGGCTGGGGTTCAGCCCACAAAGATTGCAACGGATAGCGGGACCACTGTTCCTTAAAAAGCCTATTCTTTCTGCTCCTAAAAATCAGCTAGAAGCTAAGTTTCTTTGACCGAAATGATTTTTACGGGACAGGCCTTTGCGGCGAGTTCGCAACTTTCTACGATGGTATGGTCGGGTGATTTTAGGGTGTAAAAACCTTTGGCATTGACACTTTTGATGAGTACCGATTTACCGTCTTTTTTGGACATTTGAAACTGTACGGGCGCCATTTCTACGCAGTAATTGCAACCGATGCATTTGTCTCTTTGTAGGGTGATGATGACCATTAGGCTTCTACTATTTTGTATAATTTGTCGGACATTCGGATTCTAAACGGCAGTTTGAGGGTGCAATCGTCTCCTTTGGTAGCGCGCTCAGCCGAAGTATCGTTGACAAACATTTCTTCGATAATCATTTCTTGTGCGCCGGTGCTTGGACCCGTTACCAAAATTTTATCGCCCACTTTGATGTCGTAGGCTTCGATTTTGAATTGACCAATTTCGGCTTTGGGGAAGAAATGGGTGCCTTTGCCTACATAGACTTTCTTTTGCGTAGCTACGGAACCTGAAACATCGCTCCATTCGCCCAATTCTTGTCCTAAGTAATAACCTGACCAGAATCCGCGGTTGTACACGGTGTTCAAAGCGTCCATCCAAACGGCGATTTTGTCTTTGGAGAACGTGCCATCATAGTAGGCGTCAATCGCTTCGCGGTAAGTTTTGATTACGGTAGCCACATATTCTGGAGCACGGCCACGCCCTTCGATTTTAAGGACTTGAATGCCTGAATCGATGACTTGGTCTAGAAAATCTAGGGTGCATAAATCTTTGGGCGACATCATATATTCGTTGTCCAATTCGATTTCGAAACCGGTTTCTTGGTCGATTACGGTATATTTTTTACGACAGTTTTGTTTACAAGCACCGCGGTTGGCTGAAGAGTTATGTGAGTGCAGACTCAAATAGCATTTACCCGAAACGGCCATACACAAAGCGCCGTGACCAAAGATTTCGATTTCTACCAAATTCCCGTTAGGTCCTTTGATTTGTTCTTTTTCGATTTGTTCGGTGATTTTTTTTACTTGACGCAAACTCAATTCACGACTCAACACCATAGTATCGGCAAAAAGACTGTAGAATTTGATGGTTTCGATATTGGTCACATTCAATTGTGTAGAAATATGAACTTCCATCCCCACGCTTCGAGCCATTGCAATTACGGCTTGATCGGAAGCAATCACCGCAGTGATGTTAGCTTCTTTGGCTTTATTGATTAAGGTTTTGACCACAGATAAGTCGTGGTCATAAATGATGGTGTTTAAGGTCAAGTAACTGCGTACGTTTTTGGCTTCACAGCGTTTGGCGATTTCGGCCAAATCATCCATAGTGAAGTTTACCGAGGCGCGGGCACGCATATTGAGTTGTTCTACTCCAAAATAAACGGAGTCACAGCCATTGTCTAAAGCGGCTTGCAAGGATTCGAAATTCCCGGCAGGTGCCATTAATTCTATTTTGTTGTTTGTGGTCATTGTGTGTATTGTTTTGACACAGATTTCACAAATTAGCACAAATTAATCTGTGTGAATTTACTTCGTCAGTTCGCTATCGCTCGTGTGTGAAATCTGTGTCTAATTTATCTTAATGAACCTTTGTCAATGTTTTGAACTTTGACAAAGGAGATGGATGAAAATTTGGAAAACTAGTTTAAAATCTTATACAATTTATCAGATAAACGGACTCTGAAAGGCACTTCAAATGTTACTTTGTCGCCAGGTTGTGCGATTGTTTTTTCGATGCCATTAACTAACATTTTTTCGAGTACAAGTTGTTCGTTTCCTGTAGTTGGACCCGAAATTAAAATGGTATCTCCCACTTGGAGTTCGTTACTTTCAATCATAAAAAGGGCTACTTGCGCTTTTACAAAATAATGTTCGGCTTTACCTAAAAGTGCTTTTTTGATTTTGATTCTTTGACGAATTTTAGTTGGAGTAGTAGCCATAGCTAAAGGCGCGTCGGGAAGGTCGCCAGAATGTTTGAAGGGTAATTTGTCTGATTTTCCTTTTCGGAAGACTTTGTTGCCTACTTGTTTACCTTTTCTCAATTTTACTTGCTCTACTAATGGTAAGTTGATGATGTCTAAACATTCGGTAGAACAACAATTTTGCATCGCTTCTTTGCATTCGTCACATTGAATGAACAACAAATGACAGCCTACATTTTCGCAGTTGGTATGATTGTCGCAAGGTTTTCCGCATTGGTGGCATTGCGAAACGATGTCGTCTGTGATGCGCTCACCCAAACGATGGTCAAAAACGAAATTCTTTCCGATAAATTTACTCTCCAGATTTTCTTCTTTGATTTGCTTGGCGTAGTTGATGATGCCTCCTTCTAATTGGAAAACATTTTTAAAACCTTGGTGTTTGAAGTAAGCCGAAGCTTTTTCGCAGCGAATTCCTCCAGTGCAATACATCACCAGATTTTTATCTTCTTTAAAATCTTGTAATTGTTCGTTGATAATAGGCAATGATTCCCTAAACGTTTCCACATCTGGAGTAATAGCGCCTTTAAAATGTCCAATTTCACTCTCGTAATGGTTTCTAAAATCGACTACAATCGTGTTGGGATCTTCTAATATTTCGTTGAATTCCTTGGCTTTGAGGTGTACTCCAATATTGGTTACATCAAATGTTTCGTCGTTTAATCCGTCGGCCACAATTTTGTCACGCACTTTTACCGTGAGTTTCAAAAACGAATGATCATCGTGTTCTACGGCTACATTCAAACGAATGTTGCGCATAAATTCATAAGCTTCTAGCGTTTCGCGAAAGGCTTCTAAATTTTCGGCAGGTACAGACATTTGGGCGTTGATTCCTTCTTTGGCTACATAGGTTCTACCTAGTGCATCGAGTTTATTCCATTCGATAAATAAATCGTCGCGAAATTTTTTGGGATCTTCAATTTTGGCATACGCATAGAAAGACAACGTTAGGCGTTGTTTTCCGGCTTGGTCAATAAGCTCGGCTCTTTCTTCTGCGCTTAAGGTGTTATACAGTTGCATGCTATAAACGTTAAGTGAGAAATAAATTATGAACTCTAATTGGAAGAATTCGGGTGCAAAGATAAAATAAAAGCATTAAAAAACCTGCTAAAATGTAGTACTCTAGCAGGTTTATTATTTTTATAAAATTTGTTTAACAATATTCGTTAAAAGCATCTTTCAAGTTGTCTGCAATCATTTCTGCTGGACGACCTTCGATGTGATGACGCTCTAACATATGCACTAATTCCCCGTTTTTGAACAAAGCCATTGAAGGCGAAGATGGAGGAAAAGGGAACATGTGTTGTCTTGCAGCATCAACCGCTTCTTTGTCAACACCAGCGAAAACAGTAATTAAATGGTCTGGTTTTTTAGCACCATCTAAACTCATTTTTGCTCCTGGACGTGCATTTCTTGCAGCACATCCGCATACAGAATTCACAACTACTAAGGTTGTTCCTTCTGCTTTTATAGCAGCATCTACTTCTGCTGCATTATGTAAATCTTGGAAACCAGCAGCAGTTAATTCTGCTTGCATTGGTAAAACCATATCTTGTGGATACATATTTTTTATTTTTAGTTAACTGAATTAAGGTGCAAAGTTACAAAGTTTGCCAAAAAATTATAAGAACGAATTATAAAGTTTTGTTATAGTTACTGCTAATTAATTTATCGTTTCTCCGTTAGCAACTCCCTCTACATCTGGATTAACGAAAACCAATTTCCCTTCTGCATTTGAAGTCATCAAAATCATACCTTGGCTTTCTACACCACGCAAATTTCTTGGTGCTAAATTTACCAAAACAGTTACACGTTTTCCAATGATATCCTCGGGTTTAAAACTCTCTGCAATTCCTGAAACGATGGTGCGTACGTCAATTCCAGTATCTACTTTTAGAATCAATAATTTATTCGCTTTTGGCATTTTTTCGGCTTCCAAAATAGTTCCTACACGAATATCCATTTTGGCAAAATCTTCAAACTGAATCAACTCCTTCTGTGGTTCCGCTTTTTTATTTTCAGCACTATTAGCCGTTTTCGTAGCTTCTAGTTTGTCGATTTGTTTTTGAATCGCTTCGTCTTCAATTTTAGAGAAAAGCAATTCGGCTTCTCCAATTTGGTGACCAGCTGGTAACAACGTCCAATTGTCAAAATCTAAATTCCAATTATTGACATCGATGTTTAGCATACGTAACAATTTTTGTGACGTAAACGGTAAGAATGGCTCGCAAAGTGAACTCAAAGCAGCTGCAATTTGCAAGGCTACAAACATTTGGGTTTTGGTACGTTCCGGATCGGTTTTGACCATTTTCCAAGGTTCTTCGTCTGCCAAATATTTATTTCCTAATCGGGCTACATTCATCATTTCGCCCAAGGCTTCTCTAAATCGGTATCTTTCGATAGAACTTGAAATCACCGCTGGATAAGCTTTCAATTCTTCTAAAGTTTGCTCGTCTACTTCAGATAATTCATTTGGTGTTGGAACAATTCCGTTGTAATATTTATTCGTCAAAACCACCACACGATTGATGAAATTTCCAAAAATAGCCACCAATTCGTTGTTGTTTCTAGCCTGAAAATCTTTCCATGTAAAATCGTTGTCTTTGGTTTCTGGAGCATTCGAAGTCAAGGCATAGCGCAACACATCCTGCTGATTTGGGAATTCTTCTAAATATTCGTGCAACCAAACAGCCCAGTTTTTAGAAGTCGATAATTTATTTCCTTCTAAGTTTAGGAATTCGTTTGCTGGAACATTATCGGGTAAGATATAGCTTCCTTCCGCTTTCAACATCGCTGGGAAAATCACACAGTGAAAAACGATATTGTCTTTTCCGATAAAATGGACCAATTTGGTGTCTTTGTCTTTCCAGTAAGGTTCCCAATCTTTACCTTCTCTGGCGGCCCATTCTTTGGTAGATGAAATGTAACCAATTGGGGCATCAAACCAAACGTATAATTTTTTCCCTTCGGCACCTTCTACAGGAACATCAATTCCCCAGTCTAAGTCACGAGTTACTGCACGAGGCTCTAATCCGCCGTCAATCCAAGACTTTACTTGACCGTACACGTTAGGTTTCCAATCATTTTTATGACCTTCCAAAATCCATTCTCTCAAAAACGCATCATAACGATCTAGAGGCAAGAACCAGTGTTTGGTCGATTTCAAAACAGGCGTTTCTCCCGTGATGGTTGATTTAGGATTGATTAAGTCGGTAGCGTTTAATGTAGAACCACATTTTTCGCATTGATCTCCGTAGGCTTCCTCGTTACCACATTTTGGACAAGTACCTACTACAAAACGATCGGCCAAAAACTGATTAGCTTTGGCATCGTATAATTGTTCGGTAATTTCTTCGATAAAATCACCTTTGTCGTATAATTTCTTGAAAAATTCAGAAGCCGTTTTGTGATGAATTTCCGCCGAAGTTCTAGAATAATTGTCAAATGAAATTCCGAAATCAGCAAATGATTTTCTAATGATTCCATCGTATTTATCAATTACTTCTTGAGGTGTAATGCCTTCTTTTTTGGCTTTCATCGAAATAGCCACTCCATGTTCATCACTTCCACAAACAAACACCACATCCCTTCCTTGCAAACGCAAATAGCGAGAATAAATGTCCGAAGGCACGTAAACCCCCGCCAAATGCCCAATATGAATGGGTCCGTTGGTATAAGGTAATGCTGCTGTAATGGTATATCTTTTTGGATTCTGCATCTTTATTCTGTTTTATTGCCTGCAAAAATAAGATTTTTTATGATAGGGACACAGGGACAAGTCACGACTTGTCCGTACTTCTGTAAAAAAGAAGATTTGAAAACCGAAATATCAATTATAATTTTATGACCTTTGAAGCCAAAACAAAACAAATTATGAGCAAGACGAAACTAACAATCAACAAAAACGGATCTATAAAAATTGAAGGGGATTTTGAAATAGTAGATCAAGACGGAAATGTGTACGGACTAGAAGGAAGAACTGCTTTAGGTTTATGCCGATGTGGTTTGTCATCGAATAAGCCTTTTTGTGACGGTTCCCACCGCAATAATTTTGAAGGCGAATCTAAAGCATTTGATTTACCTCCAATGAAGAAAAATTAGATTCAATAAACACTAAGGTTATGGCTAAGGGACCTGAAAAAAACACCAAAAACAAGGCGTTGCATACCAAATTGCTCAATCGGAAAAAAGCAAAATTGCAAGAAGAAAAAAGAGAAAAAGCCTTGCGATTAAAAGCTTTGGTTGCCAAAATGAACGCCCAAAAAAGAAACGACGAATCGGATAGCAATGATATCAAGTAACAGATGAATTTTAATTACATTCAAAATCAACTTTTTACCCGAAAATTACCTTCAATCGCTTTAAAAACTAATCCATATGGAATTCGGTAAAATCATTATTTCAGAAACCGCTGCAGCAAGCGAAAACCCTCAAGACGTTGTCAACTCCAATATTTCGGTAATCAATTTGATGAGAGAAGAAAAAGTCGATGACGATTTAATTCACGAAGACGCCTTAATGAGTTATTATTTAGATTATTATACTTCACAATATACCGAAGGAAATTTTGCTCAATTTGTTTACAATTCGCGATGGAATCTAGAATTAAACGAACTTATTGAGGAAGGCCTGCAATTGTTAGGTGCTCACAATCATTTAGCACTGTTTCAACAGCAATGCAAAAAAGTACAATTAATGAGTAGCGTAAAGCGCGAAAAATTCTTCAAAAGCAAACTAGAAGGTGTAAATCCAATTAGAGACCTACTCAACAATGACACTTTTTTTGAAATAGAAGAAAACTTAGTAGCCTTAAATGCCCATTTTTTAAAAAACCATCCCAATACCGAAATACTTACAGTAGATGAAATGTTTACTGTTTTAGAAGAATTTGTAGGTCGCGAAATCAAAAGATCTTAATCTAAAAAAAAGCCATTCATTACGAATGGCTTTTAGATAATTATTTGTAACAATTAGAATTTATAAGTAATACCAATTTTAGCACCACTTGTAGCGTTACCTCCACCACCTTCGATGTTGATTCCGAAATTTTTATTGAAGAAATATCTTCCTCCAATTTGTACGCCAAGTCCAATATCTGAATCTTCGGTACCATTATAATTTTTATCATCGTAGTTAAAAATATAATAGTTCAATCCCAATCCTCCATAAAAATCCCATTGGCTAGGAATATTTAATACTTTATTGAAGTGGTAGTTAACATTTGCACCAAGACCTGTTACAGAATAGTCGTAATATGTCCCATCATAACGCTTATTGTGCGTGCGGTAAGATAATTCTCCACCTATGTAAAGTTACTACCTACACCATAGTCAAGACCTACATAAACTGGAGTTCCCCAACCAGAAGTTCCTATTCCGGCATTCAATTGTACTCTCCCATTTTCTAATGGAGCTTGTGCAAAAATAGTAATTGCTGAAAAGCAGAAAACTGCTAAAAAAAGAATTTTTTTCATTGTAATGGTTTAAAAGTTCGCGACAAAAATAGACTATTTAAGCTATTTTCGTAGGTTTCTTAATGTTTTGACTTTTTTAAATTTGTAATACATTTATTACGAGACTCTTGCGTTTGTTAAAAAAGTTAATATTTTAATTGTAGTTTAAAAACTACAAGACAATATTAATAACACCAACTAAATTAAATCTTCAATATGAATTTAATCATAAATTAGGCATTTTTAAAAATAGTATTATCTTTACATTTTTAATTTATTTTTAATTATAAATTATTGTAGTTCAGTTGTTTAAATTTAATTATAGGGAAATGAAAAAATTAATAAACGTACTCTTTTGGTGTATTGTGGTTAGCACACAAGTAAAAGGACAAGGAGCTATATCTAATGATTGGGTGGCATTCCGTCAAACCATTGATATTCAAACCAAAGCAAAAAAGAAATTCAAAGTAGTTGCATCGGTCAAAGTAGAAAGTAACGAACCGAAAGCTTGGGCTGGAATTTGGTCAAGAGTTGATAACAAAACGGATGAAGTAGGTTTCTTTGACAATATGGGAAATAGACCCATAAAATCCAATACTTGGCAATCTTATACCATTGAAGGAACCATTGATGAGAATTCAAAAGCGCTAAATTTTGGGGGCTTGTGTTCGTACAACGGTAAATTCTATTTTGACAAATTCGAACTTTTCATAGAAAATGCAAAAGGGTTATTAGAACCCTATACTATTATGAATGCTAGTTTTGAAATGCCTCTTAAAAATGGAGAAATTCAAAAATGGGAATTTGGAACTCGAAAAGGAAAGATTACAAAAGTCAAAGAATATAGCGCAAAACTAGATAAAAGCGCCGCTGCTGGGAATGCAAGTTTACTTCTTGAAGGTACTGGAATTGTAGTAAAAGAAACTGGTAAAATAGGAAATGTTGAAGGAGCTTCACCTCAAATAGGTGCGATGATTTCTATGCTTGAGGATTTGAAAGACAGAGTCGAACGCACCGTAAAAAACATGAGTCTATACGAAATTGATTATTTGCACGATGAAAAAGCCAATAGAATCGGCTCATTAATTATGCATTTGGCCGCTGCCGAAAAATATTATCAAGTGCTTACTTTTGAGAATAGAGACTTTACACCCGAAGAAAAAGCTAAGTGGGGCACCGCCTTAGACTTAGACAAAGGAGGTCGAGACGAATGGAAAGGACATGAGATTCAATATTATCTAGACATTTATAACGAGGTACGAAATAAAACCATTGAAGAATTAAAGAAAAGAGATGATGCTTGGTTCAACCAACAAGTGATGAAAGAAGAAGTAACCAACCATTATTGCTGGTTTCACGTAATGGAGCATCAATCGAGTCACTTAGGTCAAATTTTGTTTCTGAAAAAACGAATTCCGCCTCAAAAAGAAATCATTCTGGAACAGAAGATTAAAAATTAAATTCCTTTCAATTCCTTATAAAAAACCTTCTTTGGACATAATTCGAAGAAGGCTTTTTTATTAATCCAAATCGAAAAACCTTTTACTAAAACTTTGTCTAGTACTTATCAAACATTTCCTTAAATTTGTGGGCGCAAATAGCCATAAATACAAGAGTTAAAAACAAAACTATGTTACAAATCGCATTTATTAGAGAGAATCAAGAAAAAGTAATCAACGCTTTAGCCAAAAGAAACATTGATGCTAACAGTATTGTAAACGAAGTGGTACAATTAGACGAACAACGTCGCGCTACTCAAGTGGCTTTAGACAACACTTTATCTGAATCTAATAAATTGTCCAAAGATATTGGTGATTTGATGAAAAGTGGCGAGAAAGCAAAAGCTGCTATTCTTAAAGAAAAAACAGTTTCTTTAAAAGAAAAAAGCAAGGAATTGGCAGAAAAAGCAGATGCTTTAGCCGAAGAACTGACTCAAAAATTATATACTTTACCTAACCTTCCAGCGGATATTGTACCGAACGGAAAATCGGCAGACGATAACCTAAACGTTTTTCAAGAAGGTGACATTCCTACGTTGCACGAAGGGGCTTTGCCACATTGGGAATTGGTAAAAAAATACGATATCATCGATTTTGAATTAGGTGTAAAAATCACCGGTGCGGGATTCCCTGTTTACAAAGGTAAAGGAGCTCGATTACAACGTGCTTTAATCAATTATTTTTTAGATAAAAACACAGCTGCAGGTTACAAGGAAATGCAAGTGCCACATTTGGTAAACGAAGCTTCAGGCTACGGAACAGGACAGTTGCCAGACAAAGAAGGGCAAATGTACCACGCTACTGTTGATGATTTGTATTTGATTCCAACGGCTGAAGTTCCAGTAACCAATTTGTTTAGAGATGTTATTGTAAGTGAAAATGAATTGCCAATTTTATGTACCGCTTACACCCCTTGTTTCCGTCGTGAAGCGGGTTCTTATGGAGCACACGTACGTGGATTAAACCGTTTGCATCAATTTGATAAAGTAGAAATTGTTCGTATCGAACATCCAGAGAAATCATACGAAGCTTTGGATGGTATGGTAGAACATGTAAAAGACATTTTGCAGGAACTAAAATTACCATACCGAATTTTGCGTTTGTGCGGAGGAGATATGGGATTCACTTCAGCATTGACCTATGATTTTGAGGTGTTTTCAACTGCACAAGACCGTTGGTTAGAAATTTCATCGGTGTCTAATTTTGAAACCTTCCAAGCGAACCGTTTGAAATTACGTTTCAAAGACAAAGACGGAAAAAATCAATTGGCGCATACCTTGAACGGAAGTTCTTTGGCTTTGCCAAGAGTTTTGGCCGGAATTTTAGAAAACTACCAAACTCCAGAAGGAATTGTAATCCCAGAAGTATTACGTCCGTATTGTGGTTTTGATATCATTGACTAAAATAAATTACCATATAAGGCATTTAAGGTCATTTAAGTTTTAATGATTAAAATATTTTTTCAAACATTAAAGAATTTAATGGTTCAACTTTTTAAGGCAAAAGCTTAAAATTTGAGTAGCAATGTAATTCTTATATGCCCTTAAATACCTTATATGGTTAAATAATTTCGCAACTCATGAAAAAACTCTTACTACATATCGCACTGTTTTTTTCATGGATTTGTTTTTCGCAAAACGAACAATTGGCTCAATATTTTTATGAAAAAGGAGATTTTGAAAAAGCCAAAGTAGCCTACGAAGAACTGCTCAAAAGTATCCCGCAAAACTCTCAATATTTTCTCAGAACAATTGATTGCTATCAACAATTGCAACAATATGATTTGGCCGAAAAAACCATACAAACGCGTTATTCTAAATACAAACAAGCTTTTTTATTAGTCGAAATAGGTTACAATTGGCAGTTGCAAAAAAACGAAGCCAAAGCCAAAAGTTATTATGAACAAGCGCTAGAAAGCATTCGCAAAAATCCTAATGAAGTCTATGGTATAGCCAATGCCTTTGAAAAAAAAGTGATTTTAGAATACGCCGTAAAAGCTTACCAAACCGCAGCTCAATTAGACGCGACCTTTAACTTCAATTATCAAATGGCGTTACTTTATGGGCAATTGGGCAAAACCGATTTGATGATTACCACATTTTTGGATGAAGCCTTTATTAATCCGCAAAATTCGAATTTGATTCAGCATCAATTGTCTCGTTATATGTCAGACGAGAGCGATACCTCATTTTCTGATTCATTAAAAAAAGCATTGATTTTGCGTACTCAAAAAGACCAAGATATCTTCTGGAATCAGTATTTGAGTTGGTTTTATGTGCAACAAAAAGAGTTTGGTAAAGCCTTTATTCAAGAAAAAGCCATTTACAAACGCAATCCAGAATCCTTGGCCGAAATTGTAAGCTTGGGACAAATGGCCATTGAGGAAGACCAAACCGAAGCAGCAACTGAAATCTTGGGCTTTGTTTTAGAAAACACCAAGGATTTGGAAACGTTGATACAAGCCAATACATACTTAGTCGAAATGAAATTGGCAAAAGCAAAACCTGCTGATTTTATTGCCATTGATACACAACTTAAAACGCTATTACAGCAATTTGAAATCAATCCGTTTACACTGAAATTGCAATTAATACAAGCACATTTTACGGCTTTTAGTTTAAAAAAACCTGAAGAAGCAAAAGCAATTATTACTAAAGCACTGACACTTCCTTTGAATGATTACCAAATTGCCGACGCAAAAATGGAGTTGGCCGATATTTTTTTATTTGAAGAAAAATACAACCAAGCTTTGCTGTATTATTCCCAAATTGAATTGGATTTGAAGAACGATGTAATGGCACATGAAGCCAGTTTAAAAGCAGCAAAAACAAGTTATTTTAAAACCGATTTTGACTGGGCGTTGAAGCAATTTAAAGAATTAAAATCTGCCAATACGCAATTGATTGCCAATGATGCTTTGGAATATTTTTTATTGATTAATGACAATACCGTTGCCGATTCTACCCAAACAGCTTTAAAGCAATTTGCCAAAGGAGACTACTTGATGTATCAAAAACGCAACGATGAGGCAATTACTCATTTCCAAAAGATATTGCAACAATTTAAAGGGCAAGAGATAGAAGCAGTGACTCTTTTACGATTAGGTAAATTATATGAAACGACTGGTAATTATACTCAGGCTTTACAGCAATATCAGGCTATAATAGCACAACATAGTGATGGTATTTACATCGATGAAGCCTTGTTTTTTGCAGCGGAACTGTACGTGAAGTACCTAAACGACCCCGAAAAAGCAAAGCCACTTTATGAAAAAATGATTTTTAACCATCAAGACAGTATTTACTTTGTGGAAGCAAGGAAAAAATTCAGACAATTAAGAGGCGATAAGAATCTTTAAAAATGGCAATTTCAATAGCAAAAATAAAAACTAGAGTATGTTAAAAAATAAATAGTTTGTTCTTTCAAAGTCTTACTACTTAATACTCCAATCTTAATACTTTTTTAAACAATGATTATATACAACGTTACCATCAATATTCACGAAAGTGTACACGACAAATGGATGATTTGGATGCAGCACAAGCACATTCCAGAAATATTAGCAACAGGCAAATTTACAAATGCAAGAATGGTTCGCGTTTTGGTCGAAGAGGAAATGGGAGGACTTACTTATTCTGTTCAATACACCACAGATAGCAGAGAAACATTGCAAAAATACTATCAAGAAGATGCACCCGCTTTACGTGAAGAAGGACTCAAATTATTCGGAGATAAAATGCTTGCCTTCAGAACCGAATTAGAAGTGATTTCGGAACATTAAAAACGATAGCTCCATTGGTGCAAATAATATTGTAGCAACAGATTTCAATCCGTTAACAATGTTATAAAAAAAGAATTTTAAAACGCATAAATACCCTAACGCCTTCCTGCCTTTGCGGTTAAAAAAATGATTATGGAAAAAGTAAAAGCCAAAAAACATCTCGGACAACACTTTCTAAAAGATGAAAGCATTGCCAAAGCCATTGCCGACACCTTGAGTTTAGAAGGTTACAACGATGTCTTAGAAATTGGACCAGGAATGGGTGTATTGACTAAGTATTTATTAGAAAAACCTATCGACACCTATGTTATAGAAATCGATACGGAATCGGTGACTTATTTGGATGCCAATTATCCAAAATTAAAGGATAAAATCATATCCGAAGATTTTCTTAAATACAACATCAATAGTGTTTTCGAAGGGAAACAATTTGCTATCATTGGCAATTTCCCTTATAATATTTCAACGCAAATTGTATTCAGAACCTTGGAATTTAGAGACCAAATTCCGGAGTTTTCGGGTATGTTTCAAAAAGAAGTTGCCGAACGCATTTGCGAGAAAAAAGGAAGCAAAACCTACGGTATACTTTCGGTTTTGGCACAAGCATTCTACGATACAGAATATTTGTTTACGGTTGACGAACACGTATTCAATCCGCCGCCAAAAGTAAAATCGGGTGTGATGCGCATGCGTCGCAAAGAAAATTACACCTTGCCTTGTAGCGAAAAACTCTTGTTTACCGTGGTTAAAACTGCCTTTCAACAACGTAGAAAAACCTTGCGCAACAGTTTAAAAACCTTAAATTTGTCCGATAAACTAAGAGAAGACCCAGTATTTGATATTCGTCCAGAGCAATTAAGTGTTGAAGAATTTATTGCCTTGACCCAAAAAATAGAAGCCGATGGAGTTTAAAATCAGCAAAGAACTCATTCAAGAGTTAGAGCAACTCATTCAAAGCAAGAACGATGTTAAATTGGAATTGTTATTGAATGACATGCACCATGCTGATATTGCCGAAATTCTAGACGAACTAGAATTTGATGAAGCTACCTATATTTTTAAAGTTTTAGATAGCGAAAAAACAGCCGAAATCCTTCTAGAACTAGAAGACGATTTGAGAGAAAATATCTTGAGCCGTCTTTCCCCAAAAGAAATCGCTGAAGAGCTTGATGAATTAGAAACCAATGATGCGGCCGACATTATTGCCGAATTATCACAAGACATCAAAGCCGAAGTAATCTCAGAATTACAAGACGTTGAGCACGCCAAAGACATTGTCGAATTGTTGCGCTATGACGAAGATACCGCTGGGGGAATCATGCACAAAGAGTTAGTGAAAGTCAACGAAAACTGGAACGTGCTCACTTGTGTCAAAGAAATGCGAATTCAAGCCGAAAATATATCACGCGTACACTCCATTTATGTGGTCGATGACGACGGAAGACTAAAAGGACGTTTATCGCTCAAAGACTTATTAACCACTTCTACACGAACCGCAATCAGTGATGTGTACATAAGAAAATTGAATTTTGTAAACGTAGATACCGAGGATGTTGAGGTAGCACGTATCATGCAAAAATATGACTTAGAAGCCATTCCTGTAGTCGACGAATTAGGTCGTTTAGTCGGCAGAATCACCATCGATGATATCGTTGACGTAATCAAGGACGAAGCCGACAAAGATTACCAGTTAGCAGCGGGTATCTCTCAAGACGTAGAGGCCGATGATAGTATTATGGAATTGACCAAAGCGCGTTTGCCTTGGTTAGTTTTAGCGCTATTAGGTGGATTTATCACCGTTCGCGTGCTTGGTTTGTTTGAAGGCGCCATGCTCGAACACGGAAAATTATTCTTTTTCACTCCATTAATCGCCGCGATGGCTGGAAATGTTGGGGTACAATCCTCAGCAATTATTGTACAAGGTTTGGCAAATAATACCTTAAGTGGTTCGCTGTTCAATCGTTTGGTCAAAGAAATTTCTTTAAGTCTCTTGAACGGATTAATCTTAGCCAGTATCTTATTTTTAGGAAGCCATTTTCTGCTGAATGTAGAGGTAATTATTGGCGTAATTGTAACAATTGCATTGGTTTCCGTGATAATTATTGCCTCATTAATTGGTACTTTTATCCCGTTGTTATTAGACAAATTTGGTATCGACCCGGCATTAGCAACAGGGCCATTTATTACCACTAGTAACGACATTTGCGGAATTTTGATTTATTTTTCTATTGCCAAATTAGTGCTAGGATTCTAATTCAACAGCAAGAACCAAATTAACCAACCAAAAAACCAAACCATGAAAGTACACATCATCGGAGGAGGAAACCTTGGCGTTTCTATTGCCTTAGGTTTAGCCAAGTTTTCACAAAAACATCAAATCACCATCACACGACGCAATACGGCTAGCATTTTATATTTACAAGAACTAGGAATCACCGTCGCTACAGACAATACCTTAGCTATTCAGGAAGCCGATTTGATTATTTTAACCATCAAACCTTATCAAGTAGATACAGTATTGACCGAAATCCTTCCAGTAATTACGAACAAAACCATTGCTTCAGCCGTTAGTGGTTTATCTATCGAAAATTTACAAAACAAAATAGGGGCTTCTCACAGCGCCATCCGAATTATGCCCAATATCGCTGCCCAATTTGGAGCATCAGCGACTTGTATAGCATTCAACGAAAAAAACAAAGAAGCAGCTCAACCCGTAGTACAATTGTTTCAAGACTTAGGAACAGCGCCAATTATCGATGAAAAATTGATGGATGCAGCCACCGTTTTGGCCGCCAGCGGAACGGCTTTTGCACTGCGTTACATCCGTGCGTCTATGCAAGCGGGTATCGAAATCGGATTCGATTGGCAAACAGCTTTAGCCATTTCAGCACAAACCGTAAAAGGTGCCGCCGAAATGCTCCTTGAAGAAAAAGGCCATCCAGAACAATTAATTGACCGCGTAACTACACCACAAGGCTGTACCATCGCAGGACTCAACGAAATGGAAATGCACGGTTTCAGTTCCTCACTCATTCGAGGCATCAAAACTTCTTTAAAACAAATCAAAGGATAAATTTTTGGGCGTGCCACCCTAAAGCAAAGGGGCCAACTCATGCTAGTCGTGAGTCGGCCCCTTTCCTTTAGGCTGTCGGGCTATCCGCGCTACTTCGGTAGCTAGCTCCTATCCCTCACGCGTAAAATTAAATGAATACTACAAATTCTTTTTGTTTTGCGCCCTTCTTTTTAACCATTTTTTAATCCCATATATAACTACTGCCAATACTATAAGGAAAGGCCATACACTAATTAAACTAACCAAGAAATCAGAAAATGAATTGAAACCAGATACAATTCCATTCCAAATTTTTGAACCATAAGAAATGGTAGCTCCTTCATTTTCAGCAACAGTTTTGTAAAATTCAATGGTAATTGTACTCATCGAAATCTGGTTTTGCAAATAAAGCAATTGTCCTTGTTTCGATTCTATTTCTTCACGAATAGCAGAAAGTTGCTTTTCTATTTCTAGGATTTCGATAACTTTAGTAGCCTTCTTTAATAACTCAAGATAACGGTTTTCAAGTCTTTTTTTGGCAATGAGTCGAGCTTCAATATCAATGTATTGTTCTGTCACATCTTCTGCAGAAACTTCTTTAGTATCAAAAAAAGTAACTCCTTGAGAAATTTCATTTAAAAATAAATCAAAATTTTGGCTAGGAACACGAACAGTCATTCGTTTATAAATCGAACCATATTCTTTTCCTTCGCTATCATTTTGTATGTTGCTTTTGTATTTTTTTGCTGCAAGAAAAATTTGTTGGTATGTTTTTTCTAAGTCATTGGTTTCAAAACGAACGGAGCCTGTTTTAATGATTTTTTGCTCTACAGGAATCTTTTTATCCGACTCATTTGCCTCATAACTTGTTTCTTCAGCATTGGCTACTTCTGGTTTTACAAATTTTACTTGGTCAACTTTTGCTGGAAGTTTGATTGCTTGTATTTTAAAATCTTCTGAAAATTCTTCAGATTTTTTACAGCTTAAAAACAGAAGAGCAACAATTAAAAGGAATATTCTATTAGTCATTATCATTGATTTATTTAAGATTGAAATGGAAAAATAAATTATTTTGAGATACCTAAACCGCTTTTTTCTTTTTAGTTTTCTTTGCTTTCAAATTGATTTTTAGCCAAATAAAACCAAGGGTTCCAGCCAAAAACGAAGCAATCAGAATCGCAATTTTTGAATAATTGATAATTTCTTCCCCGTCATTTTTAAAAGCCAATAAAGTGATAAAAATCGACATCGTAAATCCTATTCCACCCAACATTCCTGCGCCAACAATATCTTTCCAACGCAGTTCTTTCGGCAAAGCACAAACGCCAAAAGTCACGGCTAAAAACGAAAACAACCAAATACCCAAAGGCTTCCCAATAACCAATCCGGCAATAATCCCGATAGAATTTTCATGCGATAATCCTTCGTGCCAATCTCCCGTGATTGGAATTCCTGTATTGGCAATTGCGAATAAAGGCAAAATAAAAAAGGCAACAGGATTGTGCAAAAAATGTTGCAAACGGTAGGAAGAAGTTTGTGGTCCACCATCCCCAAACGGAATCACAAATGCTAAAATAACGCCTGTAATTGTAGCGTGAATTCCTGAATTTAACATAAAATACCACATTCCTATTCCACCCAACAAGTAAGGAATTAAGTTGTGTACTTTTCGTCTATTCAAAATAAATAGGAAACCCCAAATCGCTAAAGCATAAAATAAATTTAGAAAGGCAATAGAATCCGTATAAAACACAGCGATGACGATAATTGCTCCTAAATCATCAATTACGGCCAAAGCAGTCAAAAATATTTTTAAAGAAGCAGGAACCTTATTTCCTAACAAAGACAAAATTCCAATCGCAAAAGCAATATCAGTAGCCATAGGTATACCCGCTCCGTTTTGGGTAATCGTCCCAAAATTTAGCGCTAAAAAAATCCCAGCAGGAACAACCATTCCACCCAATGCCCCAAAAATAGGCAGTGCAGCATTTTTGATGTTGGCCAACTCACCATCATATATTTCTCGTTCTAACTCCAAACCAATCATCAAGAAAAAGATAGCCATCAAGCCATCGTTTATCCAATCCGTAATCGTGTGATGTCCCAAAGGAGTTTTCCAAAAGGCTATATAGTCAGTTTGTATACTCGAGTTAGCTAGAGATAGCGAAAGAATTGTTACAAATAGAAGTAATAAACCTCCAGCTTTTTCGCTTTCAAAGAAGGCTTTAAATGTTTTCGTCAATTTCATTGCTTGTAATGTGTTTTTTATACTTATGGCTAATTTAAGCATTTTTAAAGGAACTACTTTCCAGAAAGTAAAAACCGTATTTTTTTTTCGTTAATTTGAGGGATAAAAAATAGTAGTTATGGACATCAAAATCCTTCATATAGACAGCAACAATCCCTTGTTATGGGAACAATTACAACAAGCGGGTTTTCACAACGAAGCCGACTTTATATCTTCTAAAGAAGTAATTGAAGATAAAATTAAAGACTATCACGGCATCGTGATTCGTAGCCGATTTAAAATTGATAAAACGTTCCTCGACAAAGCCACAAATTTACAGTTTATTGCGCGTGTGGGTGCTGGTCTCGAAAGCATTGATTGTGATTACGCTATAGCCAGAAACATTGCACTCATAGCCGCTCCCGAAGGCAATCGAAATGCCGTTGCCGAACATGCTTTAGGAATGATTTTATCGCTTTTTAATAAACTCAACCAAGCCGATGCTGAAATTAGAAAAGGGCAATGGAATAGAGAAAGTAATCGTGGTCACGAACTAGACGGAAAGACCGTTGGCATTATTGGTTACGGAAATATGGGAAAGGCTTTTGCCAAAAAATTGCGAGGCTTTGATGTCGAAGTAATTTGTCACGATATTTTACCAAACGTAGGCGATGCCAACGCCAAACAAGTTACACTTGAAGAATTACAACAAAAAGCCGATTTGCTAAGTCTGCATATTCCATGGACACCTGAAACGGACAAAATGGTGAATGCTAATTTTATAGCATCGTTTTCCAATCCTTTTTGGTTGATTAATACCTCTAGAGGAAAAAATGTAGTTACTGCCGATTTAGTTCAAGCGTTAGAATCTGGAAAAATTTTAGGTGCAGGTTTGGATGTTTTGGAATATGAGAAATTGTCTTTTGAGACTTTGTTTAATGACAAAAACACTCCAGAGGCTTTTGATTATTTACTAAAAAGTTCAAAAGTTTTGCTTTCTCCACATATTGCTGGCTGGACTTTCGAGAGTCATGAACGATTGGCACAAGTAATTGTTGACAAAATAAAGCTACTTTACGGCAAATGATAATCTATTGGTTATGAAAAATATGTAACTTTTTTTATAGATTTACAACTAACTAAATCAATAACCAAATTTTACCATCATGGAAGAAACGAAACACGAAGCATGGAATACCCCTTATCCTAAAGCACAACCTGAAAATAAAAAGATTATTGCTGGAATTTTAGCAATACTTTTTGGCTCTCTTGGAATTCACAAATTTGTTTTAGGATACACGCAAGAAGGAATTGTTCAATTAGTAATTGGAGTAGTTACTTGTGGGATTGGAGGTATAATCGGTTTTATCGAAGGAATTATCTATTTGACCAAATCGGATGAAGAATTTTATCAAACATACCAAGTGGGCAAAAAAGGATGGTTTTAAAAAACCGTTTCAAAATAAAAAAGGCTGTCTAGAATTAGACAGCCTTTTTGGTATAGTAACTTATATTATTTTTCTAAAACGTAACGTCTAGTTACTTCAGTCCAATTGATTACATTGAAAAAAGCTTCAATATAGTCTGGTCTTCTGTTTTGGTAGTGCAAGTAGTAAGCATGTTCCCAAACGTCCATTCCTAAGATTGGAGTTCCTCCACAACCAACACCTGGCATTAAAGGATTATCTTGGTTTGGAGTACCACAAACTTCTAACTTACCGCCTTTTTGAACACACAACCAAGCCCATCCAGAACCAAATTGTGTTGCTCCAGCTTTAGCAAACTTAGCTTTGAATTCTTCAAACGTACCGAAAGAAGCTTCAATAGCATCTAATAATTCACCTGTTGGCAAACCTCCACCATTTGGAGACATTACAGTCCAAAACAAATTGTGATTGTAAAAACCTCCTCCGTTGTTACGAACAGCAGCATTGGTTTTATCTAGATTAATTAAAATATTTTCGATTGTTTTGCCTTCCATATCCGTTCCTGCAATCGCTGCATTCAGGTTAGTTGTATAGGCATTATGATGTTTAGAATGGTGAATTTCCATTGTTCTAGCATCAATATGTGGTTCTAATGCATCGTATGCATAAGGTAATTGTGGTAATTCAAATGCCATGATATCGTAATTTATAGATTGATAAAAATTTATTCAAATTTATACAATTAACTTTATACTTTAAAAAACATTTTTGTTATAATTCCTATTTTGTTTTTGGAATCCTTATTTTTTGATGATATAAATGTAATATGCTCATTTTTAGATTTTAATTTCAGTAAAAATATAATTTTAGGAATGCGCCATAGCCATACAAACAATGCTAATTTTGGCTCCAGGTATTTCTAAAAGTGCTCTAGAACAAGCCTCTAGCGTGGCGCCAGTAGTTAAAACATCATCTAATAATAAAAAATGTTTGTTGTGTTCTTCTTCTGAAAAATGAACATCAAAAACCCGATGTATTCCTTCGGTTCTTCCCAATAGATTTTTCTTGGATTGGGTTTTCGAATCAATTTTTCGGACTAAAACCTCTTTTTGGACAGGAATGTTCAATTCGCTCGATAAAGCTTCCGCAAAAGTGTCTACTTGATTATACCCTCTTTTTCTCCATCTTTTTTTATGAATTGGAACAGGTATGATTGCATCTACATTTTTTAGAGCCAGATTATTTTTTAAATCCTCAGCATACCAATACCCCAATTGTGTCCCAATTTCTTGATGCCCACGGTATTTTAAGTTATGAATCAATTCTTGTACCATCCCTTTTTTATGAAAATACAAAAAAGCAGAAGCATGAATTACAGGAATCCTGCCATAAAATTTCTTGAAAGCTTCATTTTCTGTATGGATATGATGATTTGTTTGTGGCAAATCGTGCCTGCACTTAGTACAAATTACGGTTTCATTTGTCATTAAAAAAGAGTGACATCCAGAACAAACAGGAGGAAAAAATAAATTCACAAGGTTTTTGAGCATCTAATCCAAATTTTATTGATAAAAATAAGCAAATCAATGCTTCAAACTTTTGCTTTTTTGTTTTTTTTAAATCCACTTTTTATATTTTTGCATCACTATGGCAAAACAAGAAGATTTATTTAAGAATGTAGTTTCGCACGCAAAAGAGTACGGATTTATTTTTCCGTCAAGCGAAATATACGATGGTTTGAGTGCAGTTTATGATTATGCACAAAACGGTGTAGAATTAAAAAAGAACATACGCGAATATTGGTGGAAATCGATGGTACAAATGAACGAGAACATTGTAGGTCTCGACGCTGCCATTTTGATGCATCCAACCACATGGAAGGCTTCAGGCCACGTAGATGCTTTTAATGACCCATTGATTGACAACAAAGACTCTAAAAGAAGATATCGTGCTGATGTTTTGATTGAAGATTATGCCGAAAAACTAAACATTAAGGCTAAAAAAGAAATCGAAAAAGCAAAAGTTCGTTTTGGAGACGCTTTCAATGAGCAAGAATTCATTACGACCAATCCAAGAGTAGTAGAATATTTAGCCAAAGAAAGAGAAATTCTTGAAAGAATGGGACGTTCTTTGGGTAATGGTGATTTAGAGGATGTAAAAGCCTTAATCGAAGAATTAGAAATTGCTTGTCCAGAATCAGGTTCTCGTAATTGGACCGAAGTGCGTCAATTCAACTTGATGTTTGGTACTAAATTAGGTGCTTCTGCTGATACGGCAATGGATTTATATTTGCGTCCAGAAACGGCTCAAGGAATTTTTGTGAATTTCTTGAATGTTCAAAAATCAGGTAGAATGAAAGTTCCTTTTGGAATTGCTCAAACCGGAAAAGCTTTTAGAAATGAAATCGTAGCAAGACAATTCATCTTCCGTATGCGTGAATTTGAACAAATGGAAATGCAATTTTTTGTACGTCCAGGAGAAGAAATGCAATGGTACGAACACTGGAAAGCTACTCGTTTGAAATGGCATTTATCGCTTGGTTTAGGAGCCGAAAGATACCGTTTTCATGACCACGAAAAATTGGCACATTACGCCAATGCTGCTGCCGATATCGAATTTGAATTCCCATTTGGTTTCAAAGAATTAGAAGGAATTCACTCAAGAACCGATTTCGATTTGAAAGCACACGAAGAATATTCAGGTAGAAAATTACAATATTTTGATGCTGAATTGAATCAAAATTACGTGCCGTATGTGGTAGAAACTTCAGTTGGTTTGGACAGAATGTTCTTGGCAGTTTTTGCTACTTCTCTAAAAGAAGAAACCTTAGAAGATGGTTCAACAAGAACAGTACTAAAATTACCAGCGGTTTTAGCACCAACTAAAGCGGCTATTTTACCTTTAGTGAAAAAAGACGGATTACCAGAAATTGCTAAGCAAATCATTGAAGATTTACGTTGGGATTTCAATGTGTCTTACGATGAGAAAGATGCAGTAGGAAGACGTTACAGAAGACAAGACGCCTTAGGAACACCTTTCTGTATCACAGTAGACCATCAAACCGCAGAAGACCAAACGGTAACGATTCGTCATAGAGACACGATGAAACAAGACCGTGTAGCTATTGCCGATTTAAAAGCCATCATCGAAAATGAAGTATCGATGAAAAATTGGTTAATGAAGATGTAATACCAAAATACTTTAATTGTCATAAGTAGACAATTTAATTCTCTAAATGAAACAGTTGCAAGTCCATTCTTGCAACTGTTTTTGTTTGGTACATTGCCCAACAAATACATCTTTTTGAAATATTCCTATAAAAAAACCACCAATTCACAAATAATACACTTGTGAATTAGTGGTTCAATATTAGTTAGACCAATCTTCAAGACTTTACGTCTTTGCATCAAATACTATAGATTGGCAAAAAAATCGTTTCCTTTATCATCTGTTATGATAAAAGCTGGAAAATCTTTGATGGTGATTTTACGAACAGCTTCCATACCTAATTCTTCAAAATCCACTACCTCAACTGAGAGAATATTCTCTTTTGCCAAAATAGCTGCTGGTCCACCAATTGAACCCAAATAGAATCCTCCATAGGTTTTACAAGCGTTCATTACATCTTTGGTTCGGTTACCTTTGGCCAACATCACCATACTTCCACCATTTTTTTGGAACTCCTCAACATACACGTCCATACGACCTGCAGTTGTTGGTCCAAAACTTCCCGAAGGCATTCCTTCTGGTGTTTTGGCTGGTCCAGCATAATAAATAGGGTGGTTTTTAAAGTATTCCGGCATCGGTTTTCCTGCATCTAACAACTCTTTGATTTTGGCATGTGCAATATCACGAGCTACAATCAAGGTACCGTTAAGTTTTAATCGTGTTTTGATAGGATATTTAGACAACTCAGCCAAAATTTCTGGCATAGGCTTGTTCAAATCAATCTCTACAGCCGCTTCCAAATGAGGAGGTGTTTCTGGCAACAATCGTTTTGGATTCACTTCCAATTGTTCTACAAAAATACCGTCTTTGGTAATTTTCCCTTTGATGTTTCTATCCGCGGAACAAGAAACTCCTAATCCTACTGGACAAGAAGCAGCATGACGCGGCAAACGAATGACACGAACATCGTGTGTGAAATATTTACCTCCAAATTGTGCTCCAATCTGGCTTTCTTGGCAAATGACTTGTACTCTTTTCTCCCACTCCAAATCACGGAAAGCTTGTCCAGCCATATTTCCAGAAGTAGGCAAATGGTCAAAATAACCTGCTGAAGCTTTTTTAACAGCTGCCAAGTTAGCTTCGGCAGAAGTTCCTCCAATCACCAAAGCTAAGTGGTATGGTGGGCAAGCGGATGTCCCTAAATCCATAATCTTAGCACGAATAAAAGCATCTAACGATTTCTCATTTAATAATGATTTCGTTTGTTGGTATAAATACGTTTTATTTGCTGAGCCTCCACCTTTAGCTAAAAACAGAAATTCATATGAAGCTCCTTTTTTAGCATAAATATCAATTTGAGCCGGAAGATTTGATCCTGAATTTTTTTCTTCAAACATGCTAATGGGCACAATTTGAGAATAACGAAGGTTTTTTTCTTGATAGGTATTAAAAATCCCTCTAGACAAATACTCTGCATCATCAACGCCGGTGTATACATTTTCTCCTTTTTTGGCCATCACAATTGCCGTTCCTGTATCTTGACAAGAAGGCAATTCGCCATCGATAGCTACTACGGCATTTTGCAATAAATTATACGCTACAAAACGATCATTATCGGTCGCTTCTGGGTCATCCAAAATGGCTCTTAATTTTTCTAAATGCGAAGTACGTAGCATAAAAGAAACGTCTCTCATAGCTTCTTGAGCCAATAATTCTAACCCTTTCGGGTCTACGTTTAAAATCTCACGTTCCCCTAACTGTTCAACTTTTACAAAATCGGAAGTAATTTTTCGGTATTGGGTTTCGTCTTTTAAAATAGGATAAGGATCCTGGTATATAAAGTCCATATTGTATTGTTTTTTTATGAAAGGTAAAGATAAGAATTGTTGAAAGAATGAAAATCCATTTCTCATAACTTATCCTTTAGAATTGGTATAAATTAGCCCCCAAACATACAAATGTGAAAGACTTATTCGTTTTTGTGGTATTCATTAAAAGTCATCTCCTTTTTAAAATAAGGCAAATTCTTAGTTGTGATCAGTTGCTTTCTCCACTGATTATTTTTTAGTCTAAAAACGGTTGAATCACTATACGATAAAATGCCTTTTTCCTCTTCTTCTGTAGCATCATCAGATGGTTCAAAAGATACAGTTTTACAATAAAAGGATTGGGGTTCTACTTTATGCTCTGGATTGTGAATTTCAACCCAACTCCCCCAACCACTATCAAAAACAGATTCCCATTGGTGCACTAATTGTAGTTTTTCTTTTTTTATAAAAAACAAAAAGTTTTGCTGAGCATAGCCACATGCGGGATATCCAAGCTGAATTGTGACAAAGGGAGATTGTTTACTAGTTGCATCGCTCAATCCCAAAGACCCACTCCATTCAGAACCATTAGTATAATTGGGAATTATGATTCTTGAAGAAGCAATATTTTTTTTATCTATGTAAAAATCAAGACGATAACTCATCGTAAGCAGACTATCCTTATCCATTTTTTTATGCAATAAATGCGCAAGGACAAAAAAGTTTGGATTCAATTCTCCTGAATCATATACAAAAACCGTATCTGTCTTTAGCAGCTTATCCGTTGTTCTTCCTGCAATTAATTTTGTTTTTTCTTGAATTGAAGTTTCGGGTTTACTTATTCCTTTTTGTTTTTGACAACTGATAAAAAAAGCGAATAAAATGAACAGTACAATTCTCATAATAATATAGATTTAGGGGAAATTAGCTATTGATTCTTTATACTAAAAAAACCAGCTAGCCACGAAAATAGCCGTAATTACACAAATCACGTCTACCAACAACATCGTTCCTAAAGCATAACGGGTATTTTTGATATTTACCGAACCAAAATAAACCGCAATTACATAAAAAGTACTTTCGGCGCTGCATTGAAAAATACTGCTAAGTCTTCCGGTCATCGAATCGGCTCCAAAAGTATTCATGGAATCAATCAAAAAGCCGCGTGATCCTGCCGAGCTAAACGGTCTAAGCAAGGCTACTGGCAATGCATCGGTGATTTGTTTGTTAACTCCCATATTAGAAAATGCAAAAGCTACCCAATTGCTCACAATTTCGAATAAACCACTATTTCGGAACAAAGAAATAGCGACCAACATACCCAAAACGTAGGGAAAAATCGTTACTCCTGTTTTCACTCCATTATTGGCTCCCGTTACAAACGCTTCGTAAACTGTGGTGCCTGCCTCTGTAAATTTCTTTTCTTTTACAAAAGATAAAATCAGCGTAAAAGCAATAATAGCTACTAAAATTAAAGCTGAAAGATTAGAAGTAAAATAATTTTTACCAATTAAATCCAAGTGATTCACATACATCAATAAACCTACGATAGCGGCAATTAAAACCATTAATCCTAACACTAAGGAAGCACTTTTAAAATTGATTTTTTGTTTTATACCTACAATTAAGAAAGCCGCAATGGTTCCAATGAAAGAAGTAATAATACAAGGCAACATTACATCGGCTGGATTGCTAGCTCCTGCTGCAGCACGGTATCCAATGATAGAAGTAGCAATCAATGTAAGTCCCGATGCGTGCAAACACATGAACATGATCTGCGCATCACTGGCTTTATCTTTTTCGGGATTGATGGTTTGCAAGCTTTCCATCGCTTTTAATCCAAATGGCGTGGCGGCTGAATCTAACCCTAAGAAATTTGCAGCAAAATTCAAAGTCATATAAGAAATCGAAGGATGATTTTTAGGAATACTTGGAAATACTTTTACGAACACTGGACTCAATACTTTGGCTAGTTTTTCGGAAGCCCCTGAAATGATTAATAATTCCATCAGTCCACAGAAAAAAGCTAGGTACGCCATCAATGGCAAGATCAAATCGAGCAAGGTACTTTTACATGTTGGCAAGAGCCCATCAGATTTTTGAACGCCGCTAAATACTTTTACCACTTTGTTTTTATACACATAAGTAGTGTCGGCATTTAAGGTATCTCGGTTGATAACCATCGTTTGATCAGGTGCCTTTTTAAGACTGTCTTTGATAAAAACAGGCATTTGCTCTAGATAGTGTTCCGATAGTAAAATAGGATCGTCTTTTTTGCCATTCAAAACATGATCGATAGTATAACTATCGCCCGAAAACAAACTCACTACTACAAAAAGGATGGAAGAAATAAATATAACCAACCAAAATCTACTCAATACCATTTTTTTTATATTTAAATTTCAAAAATCAAATTCAAAAGTCAAATTCAAAAATTTGACCTTTGATTTACTTACTATTTTTTATTAATTATTATTTTAGATACAATTGCTATTAATTCTTCAACTTCAATTAAAAGAAGAGTTCTAAAATCTTGACAACCCTCATTTATATAATTTAATATTTTTAAAGAATTCCGAGATTCTTTTAGCTCTTTTACAACTAATGCAAGCTTAAAGATTAAATCTTTATCGGATGCTGCTCCTTGCGATTCGCCAAAGTTTAAAGCTGAACTCCCGGATGAACGGATGAGTTGATTCTTGTACTATTCGTTTTCATAGCTTTTTTCCAATTTTCGTGTAAAGAAAATACATTCTCCCGCAAAACGAATTAATCTGTCGTCTAAATTAAAAATTTTCTCTTTAAAAGGATTTGTTTCAAGCATTATAAATTGACTTTAAATTTGATTTTGACCTTTGATTTTGATTTTGTTTTTTGAATTTGACTTTTGAATTTGATTTTTGATTTTTGATTTTTGATTTTGAAATTGTTTACACGTGAATAATCTCTTCCTCAATCAGTAGATCTTCTCTGCGAAGGCGAAGGAAAATCTGCGCCACGGCAATAG
>OBMA010000078.1_pt1 | contig 42529 bp, 31 predicted proteins | sample 1539141 | NCBI WGS metagenome assembly OBMA01 (sample SAMEA3991484, study PRJEB22521) | metagenome | biome: anthropogenic terrestrial biome; feature: sewage plant; material: raw primary sludge | place: Sweden | collected 2012-09-26
TTGACTCTGAATGCCTATGCAAAACCCAATTATAAATTTAAGAAATGGTGGGATGGTAATACGGATGCAGAACGTCAACTAACTGTCGATGTTCTGGACATTACTGTATCGGCCGAATTTGCTTTAATTACCGGTATTGAGGAGCTTTATACAGGAATGAGTGTATATGCTGCTGATGGTGCTATTTATTTGAATGGGGTGACTGAAGATGTTACTTCAGTTTCAATCATTGATATGGCTGGCAAGATAGTGTATAATAGTAAACCTGAGTTTGGACAGACTGTTTTATCCCCTGTTAACCGGGGTGTTTATGTTGTACTGGTGAAAGGTACTAAAGGAAATGTTTCAACAAAGGTGATTGTCAAATAAAGCGGTGGTTTTTTGGTGATCATTCAAAAAGGGGAGTCCCTACGGATTCCCCTTTCATATTTCTATATTTGCCACCAAGGGCCAGACTGGTTTCAAATATTCAATTCTCAGAGAGTTCAGTTTGTTGCTGTTTTTTGTTTCAGGTAAGCAAGTCGTTGTTCACTTTTCTGTTTCTCTTTGTTCATCCGGTTGATATCTGAAAGAACAATGGCAAATGCATAGGTTGAAGTTATCGCTTTTTTATCACCATCGGCTAAGTAGATGGTAAATGGCTTTCCTCCGGTATATTCTACCTTAATCCGTTCTTTTTCGTTGGATGCGATAAACTTTACAGCATCTTCACCCTTCTCTGCCTTATATGTTACGACTTCTGTTGTATTGCCTAAATCCTTGAAACGATAATTTAATCCTCCATCGAATGGAATACTGGCAGTTTCTGCATAGGAACCATCCTTAATGCTTACTTTTATGCTGGTATGATTGATAGGAGTGTTTCCGAAATAAACACTTGCCAGATACATTTCTCCTTTTTCGTTTACCCCGCTACGTATATAACAACGGTTTATATTTTTCTCAATGGTCTGTTGCTTCCATATATAGTTACCCACTTCTTCGTATAAGCTGTCCTTTTCAAATACGAAGTCTTTATTAATCGCAATTAATTCTGCTGTTTTTATGGGGAGCAGGCTGTCGCAGTAGGCGATTGTGCGTTCGTTTTCCTTGATCTCCACCAAACGCATCAGCGACAGGGTTTGTTTCAATACATCAAACTCTTTTGGGTACAGAGTCCGGATACTGTCAATTTCGTTCTTTGCGGCAAATAATTCATTGTTTTCGTACATGGACTGCGCTTTTGCCAGACGTGCTTTTGCCTCTTCTCCAGTATTGCCACAACTCATCGTCAGTGAGGCGATAAACAATCCTGCTATTAACTTTTTCATTGTATTTGATTATTAATGCGTTCCAAATGCAAAGATATTGGAAAATGGGGAATTAGCAGCAATGGAAGAATTTAATTATCTTTGTACCCTCAAAAGTATTGAACATACTGCATGTATATAGATAAAGAAGTAATAGATAAACATCTCTCCTCGCGTACTTTCAGACAAGTAAGCGAAGCAGCCGACGAATTAGGGCTGGAAGCGTATGTGATCGGGGGGTATGTGAGAGATATATTTTTACGCCGTCCGTCCAAAGATATTGATATTGTTGCTGTTGGAAGTGGTATAGAATTAGCTAAGGCTGTTGCCCGAAAAATGGGACGCAATGCACATCTTTCTGTTTTTAAGAATTTCGGTACGGCTCAGGTTAAATTAGGAGATATTGAACTTGAGTTTGTTGGAGCCCGTAAAGAGTCCTATACTCGCGACAGTCGTAAACCGATTGTTGAAGATGGAACTTTGGAAGACGACCAGAACCGGCGCGATTTTACGATCAATGCCCTTGCTCTGTGTTTGAATGCATCAAGGTATGGAGAATTAGTAGACCCATTTGATGGGTTAGGTGATATGGACCGGCTTACTATCCGCACGCCTTTGGATCCCGATATCACTTTTAGTGATGATCCATTGCGGATGATGCGGGCAGTACGTTTTGCTACTCAACTGGGATTTGATATCGATCCGGTCACATTTGAGGCAATTGAACGTAATAAAGAGCGAATTGATATAATATCCAGAGAGCGAATCATTGATGAATTGAACAAGATTATTCTGTCTCCCCGGCCATCTGTCGGATTTGTTTTACTGGATGCTTGTGGTTTATTGCCAATCATATTTCCTGAACTTCATGCCTTGAAGGGTGTGGAAACAAAAGAGGGTATAGGTCACAAGGACAACTTTTCACACACGTTGATGGTCCTTGATAATTTGTCTCGCAATACGGATAATCTGTGGTTGAGATGGAGTGCGCTTTTGCACGATATTGCCAAGCCTGCAACCAAACGTTTTGATCAGAGATTGGGATGGACATTCCATAACCATAATTTTATTGGGGAGAAGATGCTGCCCGGTATCTTCCGAAGGATGAAACTTCCTTTGAATGAAAAGATGAAGTATGTCCAGAAAATGGTAAGTCTGCATATGCGTCCGATTGCTTTGGCTGATGATGAGGTGACTGATTCGGCTATCCGCAGACTCCTTTTTGATGCCGGAGATGATATTGATGACCTGATGAAGCTTTGTGAAGCGGATATTACAAGTAAAAATCCGGAGAAGGTCCGTAAGTTCCTGAATAATTTTCGTTTGGTGAGAGAGAAGCTGACAGCCATTGAAGAAAAAGATCGGGTGAGAAATTTCCAGCCGCCTGTTTCCGGTGAAGAAATAATGGAGGTGTTTGGCTTAGGTCCTTGTGCTCAGGTGGGGGCGATTAAATCTTCTATTAAGGATGCGATTTTAGATGGAGTTATTCCCAATGAATACGATGCTGCTTATCAGTATATGATGAAAAAAGCGGAGGCAATGGGATTAAAACCTGTAACGAAGTAGTCTTGCTTGATAAAATAAGAGAAAGAGCCCTGTTTACGAAGAATAAACAGGGCTTTGTTATGATTCAGGAATTGAGTCTTTCGACGGATTTTACTCCTTTTACTGTTTTTATTTTCTTTATCAACACATTCAACATATTGGTGTCACGTATCAATACAGTAAAATTGCCCTGGAAAAGTCCGTCAACCGAGTCGATATTGAATGACCTCAGGGTAACCCCGGACTCCTTACTGATAACCGATGTAATGTTGGTTACAATGGCAATATCATCCCTTCCAACAACCCGGAGTGAGATAGCATAACCTGCGTTGCTTTTTCCACTCCACCGAGCCTTGATGATACGGTATCCGAAGCGGCTGAACATCTCTTGGGCATTTGGACATGTCATCCTGTGGATTTTAATTCCTTGGGTGGAGACAAACCCGAATACTTCGTCGCCGTAAATAGGGTTACAGCATTTGGCTAGTTTGTATTCAATGCCCGTAAGGTTTTTGTCAATTACCAGAACATCCTGACGGTTGGATATTTCTTCCACCTCGGTAGTTGTAATGTAGTTTTCGGCACTTTTAGGTCCGCTGTGCTCATATATCTCCTTTTCCTTGCGTTCCAGATCCAGGTATTCGTCAATTACATTGTTCAGATCTAAACGTTCGTCCGATATATCCAGATAGAAATCAGTAACAGTTTTGTATCCCTTTTTCTTGATTAGTCGCATCAACGTACCTTCATCCACATCAATCTTACGGTTTTTAAAGCGCCGTTGCAACATCTCTTTCGAGAAGTCGGCTGTCTTAGCAGCCTCTTCACGCAGGGCTTGCTTGATTTTAGTACGAGCCTTGGATGTAGTTACAAAGGATAGCCAATCTCTTTTGGGACTTTGGGTTGGCGAGGTTACTATATTTACTGTATCTCCATTTTGAAGTACATATTTGATAGGAACATTTTTCTCATTTACCTTGGCCGACATACATTTGCTTCCCAGCTTGGTGTGGATAGAGAACGCAAAGTCGAGTACGGTGGCTCCCTTAGGTAATTTAATCAGTTCACCGGTAGGGGTGAAGACATATATTTCATCCGAATACAGGTCAAGTTTGAAATCCTGCATCAGTTCGCTGGAATTGGCTCCTTTATTTTCGAGAGCGGCCCGCACCGTATTCATGAATTCATCCAGTCCGTTTTCTGCTTTAATTCCTTTATATCTCCAATGTGCAGCCAGTCCGCGTTCCGCAATTTCATCCATACGTTTTGTCCGGATCTGAACTTCCACCCACTTGTTTTGCGGGCCCATCACAGTGATATGTAAACTTTCGTAACCATTACTTTTGGGAATGGATATCCAGTCTTTCATTCTCTCCGGATTCGGTTGATACATATCGGTAATGATAGAAAATACCTGCCAGCATTCGGAACGTTCCTTATCAACTGGTGTATTAAGAACCACACGGATGGCAAACAAATCGTATATCCCTTCAAAATCAATCTTTTGTTTTTTAAGCTTGTTATTGATGGAGTGGATTGACTTTGTACGGCCCTTAATGTCGAATTTGAAACCCGCCTCTTTCAGCTTCTGCTCAATAGGTGCGATAAACTCTGCGATATAAGCATCGCGAGAACGTTTGGTCTCGTTCAGCTTCTGCTTGATATAATCGTATGTTTTACGATCGGTATATTTAAGTGACAAATCTTCCATTTCGCTTTTGATGCTGTATAATCCCAAGCGATGAGAAAGTGGAGCATATAAAAAAGAGGCTTCAAGAGCGATACGTACCCGGTCGCTGTTGTCTTTAAACTGTTTGCCGATTCGGAGCATATGCAGACGGTCGGCAATCATGATCAGAATCACCCGTACATCTTCGGCAAATGATAAAAGCAAGTGGTGGAAGTTTTCCGAATTTACAGCCGTATTACGTGCATAAAGATCGGATGTTTTAAGTAGCCGGCTGATCATAAGAGTTACATCCGGACCAAACTCCTTCTCAATCTCTTCCAGAGTGAGTGCTTTTTTTAGTACGGTACGATAAAGCAAGAGGGCAATTATGGGTGTTCGTTTCAGTCCGATTTCCGAAGTCGCAATAAGTGCCGTATTAATATTTCGCAGCAGTCCGTTAATTCCGTTTTTATCTCTCCCATAACAATCCATCGAAACGGTACGTTGAATAAGGTTCCGCATTTTTCGGACATCATCTTTTTGGAGAGAGAAGTGAATGCTTTGAAGCAGCTTTCTATATTTAAATAGAAATTCCTTCTTTTCTTCGGGTGTAAAGAATGCTTGTGTATTCATACTGTTCTTGTTTTGCCTTATTAGGCCTATACAGGCTGTAAACTTTTGTAAAAGTATCTTTTTTCCTTGAAAACAGAGGTATCTCTAATGGTATTTTTGATACATTTGCATTATTTATAGGATGACACGTTTTCAGTTACGGCGACTGTAATTATTAAAAACAATATACTATGCTTAGTACGAAAGACTTGGCTTTGCTCGGCCAAAAGGGAATAAGCGAGAAGCAAATTGAAGAACAACTTGACTGTTTCAGAAAAGGATTTCCTTTTCTTGAAATTATGGCTTCGGCATCAGTTGAAAAGGGAATCAGCGTAATTGATAAAGAGGCTCAGGTTGGCTACATGGAGGCTTGGGATGCCTATCTGAATCAGAATAAGCGTATTCTTAAGTTTGTACCCGCTTCGGGAGCAGCCAGCCGGATGTTTAAAGACCTTTATGAATTCCTGGATTCGGATTCGAATGAACCTTTCTCCCCCTTTATGGAAAAGTTTTTTGCAGGTCTTACCTCTTTTGCGTTTTATAACGCCTTAGATGCTGTATGTCTGAAAAATGAAAAACGTACCATCCCCCAGTTATTGTCTGATAAAGAGTATAAGGCAGTAGTAAATAATCTATTGTCGTCAAGTGGGCTTAATTACGGTCAGCTACCGAAAGGCCTGTTGCAATTTCATACGTATCCTGCCTGTGTACGCACTGCTATGGAGGAGCATTTGGCCGAAGGAGCCATGTATGCCAAAAATAATGCTGCAGAAGTAAATATCCATTTTACAGTATCTCCGGAACATAAGGCTTTGTTTGAGCAACTGGTTGCTGCAAAAGTTCCTGCATATGAAAATAAATTCTCGGTATGTTACGATATTACTTTCAGTGTACAGAAACCTAGCACGGATACATTGGCTGCCGATTCGGAAAATCAACCGTTCAGAGATAAGGAAGGAAATTTACTTTTCCGTCCCGGAGGACATGGTGCCTTGATAGAGAATCTGAATGATGTGGATGCAGATATCGTTTTTATTAAAAATATTGATAACGTGGTGCCCGATTCTTTTAAATGTACCACAATTATATATAAGAAGGTACTGGCTGGAGTGTTGGTAACTTTACAGAAGAAAATATTCCGCTATCTGCATCTGATTGAAAGCGGACAATATACACACGCTCAGGTAGAAGAGATGATTCGCTTTCTGCAGACCGAATTATGTATAAAGCATCCGGAAATGAAAAACCTGGAAGATGCAGAGCTTATTCTTTATATTAAATCAAAGCTGATACGTCCGATTCGTGTTTGCGGTATGGTTAAGAATGTGGGAGAGCCCGGCGGCGGGCCATTTCTTGCATTCAATGAGGATGGTTCTTACTCTCCGCAGATACTGGAAAGTTCGCAGATTGATCTTGCCGATCCCCGTAAAAAAGAAATGTTCGAAAAAGGTACACACTTTAATCCTGTTGATTTGGTTTGTGCATTAAAGGATCACAACGGACAAAAGTTTAATCTGCCTGATTTTGTTGATAAAAATACTGGATTCATTTCAATGAAGTCCAAGGATGGACGGGAACTTAAAGCCCTTGAATTGCCAGGTCTGTGGAATGGTGCTATGAGTGACTGGAATACAGTTTTTGTTGAAGTGCCGATTGAAACATTCAATCCGGTTAAAACTGTAAATGATTTATTAAGACCGGAACATCAATGATATCTATAGATTGTGAATGATTGATGTTATTTTACGATACAAACAAAGGGTTGCCCGCTTATTGGCAACCCTTGTTTATTAAATAGGTATGGGAATCTGGTTATATTTTAGGAAGTTCCCATGGTGAACGGTAGTTGGGAACCAACAGATTGTTTGCTGCTTCATCGTTCGTAAAACGAATCCCGTCCCAGACTAATTTTTTGCCGGTTCGGTAAGCAATATTGCCCAATTGAGAGAACTTGGCGATATGAGCCCCAATCTCAATGCTGGCATTACAATTCCGATTGCGGCTTTTGATGCACTCCAGGTGGTTCTTTACATGCAGATTGAGACCTCCTTCACCGTAGGCCTTCTTTAAAGGAACAGCCTCCATGCGTGTATTACCGTTTACCCGCTCAGGAATTACTTCCCAACCGCCACGATCTAATACCAAAGTGCCGTTTTCGCCAACAAATCCTAATCCGTGGTTCCGTCCGTAGGCTCCGTCATCAATTCCAATAGCATGATCCCACATAACAGTAAAGTCGTTGAATGTATATATGGTTTGAAGTAAATCAGGAGTTTCACAGGCATCATCCGGATATCCGAATTTACCACCCGAAGCCATAATGGAGTTAGGTGCTGTAACGTTCATTCCGTACAAAGCATAGTCAAGCAAATGTACACCCCAGTCGGTCATCAGTCCTCCAGCGTAATCCCAGAACCAACGGAAGGTAAAATGAAATCTGTTTCGGTTGAAAGGTCGTTTACGAGCCGGCCCGAGCCACATATCGTAATCAACACCAGCCGGAACAGGTTCGTCGGCCAATACCGGAATGGATGGACACCATCCCTGATACGAGAATACGCGAACAGTACGTATCTTCCCTAGTTTGCCGCTGTGTACAAACTGCATGGCATCTTGCCAGTGCGGATCGCTGCGCTGCCATTGTCCAACCTGTACCACCCGGTTGTACTTTTGTGCCGCCCGAACCATTATATTACATTCCTCAATACTGTTGCCCAAAGGCTTTTCACAATAAACATCTTTGCCTGCCTGACAAGCAGCCACCATTTGCAGGCAATGCCAATGGTCGGGTGTTCCTACAATCACCACGTCTATATCTTTATTGTCGATTAGTCCGCGCCAGTCTTTATACAGATTCTTTACCCGTTTACCAGAAATCTTTTCGGTTTCGGCAGCTCGGTTCTGCAATACATTCTGGTCTATATCTGCCAGAGCCACACACTCAACTTCCGGGTTACGCAGAAATGCTTTGAGGTTTTCGAACCCCATTCCATTACAGCCAATCAAGCCAACACGGATTTTATCACTTGGAGCAATGCTGCCCCCGGCTTTAATAATAAAAGGACTAGCGGTAAGTCCTACACCCAACAGGGAGGCCTGTTTTAGAAAATCTCTTCTCGAAGTCATTGATCTTATGAATTTAAGGAAAACAATAGTCTTTTTGCAAAGAACATAAAAATAGGCTTACGTTGTATGTTGCATACTCCATTAATTTTTATTTTATTTTGACATAGGTCAAAACTCTTTCAGGCACTCTCTTTTTGTCTTATTTCCTTTAGGTTATTAAAACAATAATGATAACTTTGTGACTATATTTTAGCCTACAAGGATACTATTAACAAACTATTAAATGAATTACCATGAAGGAAAACACTAAAAAAGGAGTAAGCCGTCGTGAATTTTTGGGTTTATCTGCTTTGGGACTAGCCAGTCTCACGATCCTGCCCAGCTGGAAAATGGCCGGAGTACGTATTGCTCCAAGTGACCGTGTTGTGTTAGGTTTTATTGGATTGGGGCAACAGGCTTTATCGGATTTTGCCGGTTTTGCTGCATGTCCGGGCGTACAGGTTGCTGCCTGTTGTGATGTGGATTCTCTAAAACAATTACGTTTCAAGAAAAGAATTGAAACATGGCAAGCCGCCAAGAGCATGGCTCCTCGTTGCGATATGTACGAGTTTTATGAAGATTTGCTGGAACGTAAAGATATTGATGCCGTTGAGGTTGCTACACCCGACCATTGGCATGCTCTTAACACCATTCATGCAGCTCAAGCCGGGAAAGATGTATATTGCCAGAAACCATTAGCTTTTACTATCCGTGAAGGTCTTGAAATGGTAAAGGCCGTTAGAGGAAATAAACGCGTGTTGCAGGTAGGTAGTCAACAGAGATCAAGCAAGGAATTCCAAAAAGCGATTGAATTGGTTCAATCCGGAGCTATTGGTCATATCGAAAAGATTTATGCAAGAGTTGGTGCGCCTCCCAAACCATTGGATTTACCTGAAATGCCTGTTCCTGGAAATTTAAACTGGAACAAATGGATGGGACCGCTTAATGATCCAAAGATTCATTATCATCCTGATTTGTGTCCTCCTATAACTGTAGATCCGGAACAGAATGAAAAACTGTGGGGTGCCTGGAGATGGTATCAGGAAACCGGCAACGGATATACGGCTGACTGGGGTGCTCACATGTTTGATATTGCTCAGGCTGCTATAGGAATGGACGGATCTGGTCCGACTGAATTTATTCCTGCCGGCTATAACGGATCAACTTATGCAGCAATGAAATATCAGAATGGTATTGTAATGACTGAACAGCCCTTCCTGGAAGGTAATGATGGAGCACAAGGTATAAAGTTTATCGGCGATAAAGGCTGGATTGAGGTGGCACGTGGTTATCTTGCCTGCTCAGATAAGTCGAAAGTTCCTGCCGAACTTGCCGGTCAGCGTCCTCTTACGATGGAAGAGATGAAGAAGAGATGGGAAGAGATGAAAAAACAGGCAGAAAAACAAGGAAATAAACCTAAAGGTGGTATGGCTGGCAGCTACGAAACCAGCTCTCCGCATATGCAGAATTTTATTGACTGTGTACGTTCCCGTGAGAACCCAATTGCACCGGTTGAAGTTGGATGCAGTACCAATACTCTTTGCTGTTTAGCTAACATTGCACGTGAATTGAATCGTCCGGTAAAATGGAATCCTGCAACATTGAGCTTTATCAACGATAAAGAGGCTGCTGCACACCGGTTATATGAATATGAATACAGAAGACCATATAGTCTATAATTAATTCTCAATAACAGTATGAGTAACAGACGTGATTTCTTACGAAATGTTTCTTTCTTGACTGCCGGAGGTTTGCTGGCAGGCAATGTTAGTTCATTACACGCATCTACTACGACTTCTTCTAAAGCCGCAGCTGCAAAAAATATAGGTTTGCAAACCTATTCGTTGGGAAAGGAATTGTTTGAGGATGTACCCGGAGGTATGAAGAAACTCAAACAGATGGGTTACACCAATCTCGAACTTGCGGGATACAATAAGGGTAAGATCGGTACGGTTGACATGATGGAATTTAAAAAGATGGCGGAGGATGCCGGATTGAAGATTACCAGTTCTCATGTAAATCCACCGGTTCGAGAATTTTCGCAGGCAAATTTCAATGAAATAAAGGAATTCTGGAAAGTTGCTGCAGCCGATCATGCCAAGCTTGGAGTTAAATATTTAATCCAACCTATGATGCCCAAATGTGAGTCGCATGAGGATGCAGCCTTTATTTGTGAGGTGTTCAATGAATCGGGTAAAATTGTGAAAGAGGCTGGAATTCCATTCGGTTACCACAATCATAATATGGAATTTAAAAGGGTGGTAAAACCAGAGGATGCAGCTCAGGCAGGTAATCCTTGGATACCTAAAGGTGATCAGATTTACGATTTATTTTTAAAAGACACAGATCCTTCTCTAGTGTTTTTTGAAATGGATGTATATTGGACCGTGATGGGCCAGAATGACCCGGTTGAGTATCTTAAAAAACATCCGGACCGGATTAAAGTGTTGCATATTAAAGATCGTGCTGTATTAGGTCAATCAGGAATGATGAATTTCGAAATGATTTTCAAACAGGCGTATGCAAATGGCATCCAGGATTATTTTGTTGAATTGGAAGGTTTAAGAACCGGAATGTCTCAGTTTGACGGAGTAAAAGGTTGTGCTGAATATTTATTGAATGCACCATTTGTGAAATAATTACCTCATTATGATAAAGACTCCCCGGATTGATTAATCTGAGGGAGTCTTTTTTATTGTGTATACTACTTCTTAAACACCAGATAAACGGCACAGACCAACAGCACACAAGCCAAAGCATGATTCCATTTGAAGGATTCGGTCTTGAATGCCATCGAACTGAATATCATAAAGATGACAAGAGTGATGACTTCCTGGATAACCTTTAGCTGAATCAGACTGAACGGACCTCCGTTTTCACGAAATCCGATACGATTAGCTGGTACCTGGAAACAATATTCCAGGAAAGCAATGGACCAGCTGAAAGCGATTACACCAAGTAGCGGAAGTGAATCAAACCAACTGAACTGTTGTTTCATCTTTAAATGACCATACCATGCAAATGTCATAAATACATTGGACAGAATCAAAAGTACGATTGTTATAGCTCCTTGCATTATATCTCTTTTTTACGGGGTAAATAATCTTTCTGGATATGTGTCATACTTCCCCATAAATTATATCTGGCATGGGGATTTATCTCTTCAAGTCTGGCAAGGACTCCTTTAAGGTCGGGCCTGCTTGATGTCGACTCATGGGGACAGTTTTTTAAAAGTTTCTTATATCCTTTCCATTCAGCAATCCGGATCAATTCTTTCTCTTCAACCAAGCAGAGCGGACGGATCAGTGTCATGTCAAATTTATCCATTTTTAAACGGGGAGGCATCGTGCCGAATGCTCCTTGGAAAGTCATGTTCATAAGCAGGGTTTGCAATAGGTCGTCTTGATGATGTCCTAATGCTATTTTGTTACATTTATACTGCTTGGCAATATCGAACAGCGCCTTTCTGCGTGTCCATGAACATAAGAAACAAGGTGATTTGCGTTTATCAGTCGTCGGATCGAATGACGTTTTATGAACTACAAAGGGTAAATTATGTTCCTCAGCACATCCACGCAAGTAGTCGAGATCTGCATTGTAGGGTATATTTTCCATTATGATGTGAGCTACCACAACTTCAAACTTCGGACGGAATATCTTCTGCCTTCTCCCCAGTAAATCGACTAAGGCAAGTGAATCTTTTCCTCCCGAAAGTCCAATTAATATTCGGTCTCCATCTGCAATGAGGTCGTATTCCCAAATTGCTTTTTGTATTTTTGCTTCTATTTTGCGAAATAGAAGTTCTTCTTCAGTTTTTATAGCCATAGTTTATTTTCGGGCGCAAAATTAGAAAAAAAAGGATTGATTTTTAGAGCCCAATTGCATTTAACATGTTAATTTATGCAATTTAATCGGGAAGGTTGCAGGTTATTTTAGTTATTCCTGTATGCTGGAACAAAAAAATTCATATCTTTGAATCTCTGTAACCATAAACAAAGTCAAGGCAAAATGAATGGGATGTGTTTAAAACTTTTTCTTGTGTCAGGTATGACGTTGTTAAGCAGCGTATTAACAGCTCAAAGCCTCGATCAAGCAAAGAAGTTATATAACGAAGGTAAATTTGAAGAAGCTAAACCTGCTTTTGAGAAGTTAGTTGAACGGACTCCTGGCAATTCATCTTATAACCAGTGGTATGGTGTATGCTTGTATGAAACGGGAGAAAAAGAGAAAGCCGAGAAATATTTACGGGTAGCTGCCAAACGTAATGTTCAGGAAGCTTTTCGTTACCTGGGGGAGTTATGTTACGATACCTATCGTTTTGAAGAATCGGAAGAGATGTTTCAGGAATACATTGATTTGCTTGCAAAGAAAAAACAAGATACGCTTCCATGGGAACAAAGACTTGAACAAGTGAAAAATGCACTCCGAATGATGGAGAAAACTGAAGATGTTGAAATAATTGATAGTTTGGTAGTTGATAAGGAAGCATTCCTCACTGCCTATAAGCTAAGTGAGGAGAGTGGTTCGTTGATGCTTTTTTCTGATTTTTTTCAGCTGTCAGATGCATCGGAGTCAACTGTTTATATGAATCAGAAGCAGGATAAGATTTTTTATGCACAAAAAACTCCTGAGAATCAGTTTTGCTTATTCACTCAATCCAAATTAATGGATAAGTGGGGAGACAAGAAGATGTTACCGATGACAATTAATAGTGCTAATAATGAAAACTATCCGTTTGTAATGTCTGACGGAGTGACAATTTATTACGCAAGTACTGGCAATGGGACCTTGGGAGGATATGACCTGTTTGTAACAAGATACAATATTAGTTCGGACAGCTATTTAGTCCCCGAACAGTTGGGAATGCCTTTCAATTCTCCCTCCAATGATTACATGATGGTTATTGATGAATCGAAAGAATTGGGTTGGTTTGTTTCCGATCGCTTTCAACCGGAAGGAAAAGTCTGCGTATATCTTTTTATTCCGAATCCTGATCGGAAAAGGTTGCTAACCGATGATCTTGAATTGAAACGTTCCCGTGCAGCTATATATTCAATTAAGGATTCATGGAAAGCATCTGCTAACTATAAAGAGCTAATTGATCTTGCACACAAAGAGATAAGGTCTGGAGTAAGTGAGGTTAAAAAAGATTTTGAGTTTGTGATTGTTGATCAGGTCGTATATTTTTCTCTGGATGATTTCCAAAGTCCGGAAGCCCGAAGTTATTATGAAAAAGCTTCCGCTTTGAATCGACAGATAGTTGAAGAGAGTGAAAAGCTTCTTTCTTTAAGAAAGTCGTATGTTGAAGGAGACAAGGCTACAAAAGAAAGGCTATCCGGTTCAATTTTAACTTTGGAGAAACAACTTGAAAACATGATAAATGAGCCGCTTGTTCTTGAGAAAAAAGCCCGGAATGCTGAAGTGAATTTCCTTCGGAACAAACGATGACTAATTAAGGAAAAAAACTTTATTAACTATGATACTAGATATTGCCATTGTTGTTTTTCTACTTGCAGTAGCAATTGTATTGCTTTTGCTAGAAATCTTTTTACTTCCAGGAATTACTGTGGCAGGAATAGGAGGTTTTCTATTTGCAGCAGGAGGTATTTTATATGCTTACAGCGAGTTGGGAGTACAAGCTGGAAATATAAGCTTGATTGTATCAGCAGTAGTATTTGCCGTATCATTTTTTTGGTTGCTTCGTTCAAACTCATTCAATAAGGTTGCATTAAAAAAAGAGGTAGACAGTAAATTGATCTCTACCCGCGATCTGGGAATTGTGCAAGGAGACGAAGGAATTGCTGTTTCGCGCCTTAACCCGATGGGTAAGATCCGGGTAAAAGGAATTACGGTCGAGGCTAAATCAATTGATGGTTTTGTAGATGAAAATACACCAATTGTGGTTGCAGGAATCGATGCCAGTAATTTATTGGTTAAAATTAAAAAATAAACAGTATTCACCTTTTAAATACAATGTCTATGGAAATGACCTTTCTGCCGTTGATTCTGCTTGGAGCAGCGGTGTTGCTTTTGTCCATTTTCTTTTATTACGTGCCGTTTCTTTTATGGATTTCGGCAAAAGTATCGGGTGTAAATATATCCCTGATACAGCTATTTTTGATGCGTATCCGTAAGGTGCCTCCCTACATCATCGCCCGAGCAATGATTGAAGCTCATAAGGCTGGTTTAAAACAGCTCACGCGTGATGAACTTGAAGCTCACTATTTGGCTGGCGGACATGTTGAAAGAGTGGTTCATGCACTTGTTTCTGCTTCTAAAGCAAATATCGATTTGTCGTTTCAGATGGCAACTGCAATCGATCTAGCTGGTCGTGATGTATTTGAAGCTGTACAAATGTCAGTTAATCCTAAGGTGATCGATACACCTCCGGTTACAGCTGTTGCAAAGGATGGTATTCAGTTAATAGCTAAAGCTCGTGTTACGGTGCGAGCTAATATTAAGCAATTGGTTGGTGGTGCCGGAGAAGAAACAATTCTGGCCCGTGTTGGTGAAGGGATCGTTTCGTCGATCGGATCATCCGAAAGTCATAAAACAGTGCTTGAAAATCCAGATTCTATTTCAAAATTGGTGCTTCGTAAAGGATTAGATGCCGGTACGGCTTTCGAAATTCTTTCCATTGATATAGCTGATATCGATATTGGTAAAAATATTGGTGCATTTCTTCAGATGGATCAAGCTCAGGCTGATAAAAATATTGCTCAGGCTAAAGCTGAAGAACGTCGTGCCATGGCTGTTGCCTTGGAGCAGGAGATGAAAGCAAAGGCTCAGGAAGCGCGTGCAAAAGTAATTGAAGCAGAGGCTCAGATACCACAGGCTATGGCGGAAGCATTCCGTAGCGGTAATCTGGGGATTATGGATTATTATAAGATGAGAAATATCGAAGCCGATACCTCTATGCGTGATGCGATAGGGAAACCGGCTTCAAGTTCATCCAAACCATTAAAAGACTAATTAGTCGTGCGAGTAATTCCACCTTCAGAACTTATTATTAATGCAGATGGAAGTGTATTCCATCTGCATTTAAAGCCGGGTCAACTGTCGGACAAAATCATACTGGTAGGTGATCCCGAGAGAGTGTCGTCTGTTGCATCCCGTTTTGATTCTATTGAATGCGAGGTATCTAACAGAGAGTTTCACTCAATTACCGGTTCCTTTCAGGGAAAGCGCATTTCGGTTGTTTCTCATGGAATTGGAACAGATAACATTGATATTGTTCTCAATGAGCTGGATGCGCTGGTTAACATTGATTTTACCTCTCGTACGGTTAAAGAGATCTTTACTCAATTAACGTTGGTTCGGATTGGGACTTCAGGAGGTTTGCAGCATTTTGTTCCTGTAGGTACTTACGTTGCAGCCGAACGTTCAATCGGATTTGATGGCGTACTTTATTTTTATGCAAATAATAAAAATACCAGAGACGTAGCTTTTGAAGAAGAATTACTCCGCCAGCTTGACTGGAAAATTTCAGAAATTCGTCCGTATGTCGTTGCAGCAGACAAGTCGCTGATTGAACAAATAACCAGCAATGATATCCTGAAGGGGGTGACGATTGCAGCCAATGGCTTTTACGGACCGCAGGGACGGGAGCTACGCTTACCTTTAGCGGATCCGGAGTTGAATAAGAAAATTGAGTTGTTTAACTATAATGGTGCTCAAATTACTAATTTTGAAATGGAAAGTTCTTCTTTAGCGGGACTTTCGGCTATGATGGGACATCGGGCAATGACCGTTTGTTGTATAATAGCAGGGAGGGTTGATAAAAAGATGAATACCGATTATAAGGAGAGCTTACCCATCCTTATTGATAAAGTGTTAAATCGTATTTAGTATCAATAAGAATTAGAGATGATTTATTTATAACAACTCGTATAATAACGAAATAAGGGTGTTTTTTAAGACACCCTTATTTCGTTATTTACAATGAATTTGAAATTACATAAATCCCTGATCTTTGAGTACTTTCAAGAACACTTCTGAAAAGTATTCATTATTTTTCTTTGTGTATCTTACATCAGTAAATACTTGAGCCAATGTCTCTTTATTATTTTCGACTATAAATTTCTTATTCTCGGCCAACGATTCTTTAGCTTCATAATATAGATTTATATCGTCGGCCGTATAATCTTTGTATTTTTCATTATGCACAATCGCTTCCAAAGGGAGTCGTTCAACCTGGGCAGGCAAGCCGTCGGGATAGCCCAATGTGATTGTTGTAATTGGGACGACCAATGAGGGTAGGTTAAGAATTTCGATAATTTTATCCGCATTGTATGTTGTTGTTCCTAGATAACAGATTCCCAATCCTTTGTCTTCTGCTGCGTTGCAAAACGTTTGCGCAACAAGCATCGAGTCGATAACAGCAGCCATAAAGGTCTGAAAGTTGTCAAAGCCCGGTTCTGCATTCCGTTGGGCACACCATCTTACAAAACGGTTTACATCGGCACAGAACGTAATTACCACAGGAGCTGTTGTTACCATGGATTGATTAAAATGTGCCGGAGCAAGTCTTTTTTTCTGTTCATTATCCCTGGTAATTACTATACTGTAAAGCTGCATATTACCAGTATTGGAGGCGCGGCAAGCCAGTTCAAGCAATTCAGTCAATAAATCATCCGAAATACCTTTGTCCAAATATTTGCGGACAGTACGTCTGTTTTTCAATCCCTCTATCATAATTGTCATACTTATATAGATGCAAATATACTGAAGATTTCTTGATTACTTATGTTTCTTCCTAATTCGTCTGATAAACATCCAGTAGCCGGTAATAGGAAGACTTGAACCTATAATGGCTGCTATAAATGTTATTATTTTTGTAAACCAACCTCCCCATGAACCTGTATGTAATACATATACCCAGCCATTCATTTTGCGCTGATTTTCATCCTTATAATATTTTACTGATTTGATTTCGTTTGTTTCTGCATCAAATGAATAAATATCTGTAGCTCTTTCATGAAGCGCATCTACTGGAAGTACTGTTGCCTTATCTTCTCCTAATCGTATATAAGAATATTTCGGGACCTTTTGTTTAATCGTCTCCAGCATAGCATCCCATTGAATAACTGAATGAGAACCTGCTTTTACATCATTCTTCTTTTGTTCGTTTCGACTTCCTTTGGTATTTCCCCCTCCGTGCTTTCCTTCTGACATCTCAATACTGAAGATTCGTCCTACTGCATTTTTATACCAGTCGAAACTCCACATAAGTCCCGTTAATGAAAGTGTAAGCAAAACAATACTTGCGTAAGCACCCAGGACTTTGTGAATATCATAGAGTTTTCTATTAAAGCCGGCTTTCCTTTTTATGGTAATGCTGGATTTTATTTTTTTCTTCTTATTTGGAAACCAAAGAATCAATCCTGTAATTAATAAAATGACCATAAATATTGTAGATACTCCAGTAATCCATTTACCGGTTGTTCGGCTACTATCCATTAACCATCTGTGTAAAGACATCACTTTAAAGAAAAATGTTTCACGGTAAGGAGAGATGGCTAGTACTTCACCCGAGTATGGGTTAATAAAAGCAGATACCCTGAATCCTTCTTTTAGAGTAGCAACAGCTGTACGTTCGGGATCATTATGCAACTGGATCTCAGAAACACTATTGTTGGGAAGTTGCTTATTAACTATGTCTATTAATTGATTTAATGGTAGAGGAGCCTGAGTCGTCTTTTCAACATAATAACGAGACGGATTAATTAGCTGGTTTATTTCATCATCAAAAACAAGGATTGCCCCTGTCAGGCAGATAATCGTTAAAACGATACCTGCCGGAAGGGACAAAACCAGATGAATGTACTTTATTGCTTTTTTCATTTGATTGTCATTCAAAGTTACGTATTAAAAACGATAACTGATTACTGCTGCAGCATTGAATGGATCAGTCGGATTGATATATCCTCCCCGGTAATAAGATGTATAGCCGATCCCATTAAAAATATTGTTGAATAAGCCGCGCACCTGAAACTTGTCGAATGCATAGGCGATCTGAGCATTTACAGTTGTGTAAGCATCCAAATCAAACGGTTTCATGTTAGGAGTGGTATTTGTATGAGTTGCTTTGTAGGTAAATTCGTTAACCGGACGCTCACCCACATAATATGCTCCCACACCAAGAGATAATCCTTTTAAAGTTCCATTGTTAACAGTATAATATACCCACCCATTTCCAGTATGCTTGGGGGCATTCATCGGAGCTGATCCTTCATGATATGCCGGACTATCCTTGTACTGTGCATCCAGGTAAGCATAACCTAAAATTACTTGTAAATTCTCTAAAATGCGGCCGGTAAGTTCTGTTTCAATACCCCGACGCATCAGCTTTCCAGCTTTTCCATACTTTCCTGTTGCTGTCCAACTTTCATCATAAACGGAATAGGTCAGATTGTCATTCATTATATGGAAGAATGTTAGATTAAAGCGGAGGCGGTTATTAAGCCAATCGGATTTAATACCGGCTTCAAATTGATCAGAACGAGAAGCTCCTACTGGAGTGTTGTCCTCCATCAAGTTGGCTGCAGATCTTAAATCTGTCGTGCTTGCGTAGGATCCAAAAATATTCAAACCCTTCAATGGTGTGATAATTATGCCGGCCATTGGATTCCATGCATCACCGGTTACGAATCCCGTAGATGTATCCGTATTACTATTCCCATAACTATAACGAATACCCAATGTTGCTTTCAAATACTTGTTGAATGTAATAACATCTTGTGCCATAAGTCCGTAGCTGTATGAGTTTGCAATGATAGCCTTACCCGCAATTAATTCAGCTGTAGATGAAGGTAATGTGTTGTTAATAGGTTTTAGAACATCGATTGTATCAATCAGGATAGCTCCATAGGCAACCGTTTCGGTATGATTTGTTCGATAATCGAATCCTACCTGGAAAGTATGCTTCGTTTTTCCTGTAAATACATCCCTGCCAATTAAGTCAATCTGTAAAGCACTGTTGTTGTCTGCACGTGTTGAACGTGTAAGTGAGCGGCTGCGCAAGTTGTATAACCCGGTTTTTGATACATTCTTTAAGGTCGAAGTACTTGCTCCGGTATTGTCTGTATCAAGTGTAGATCCAAAATAAGCAACCCGTACACTAAATAAATCAGACAAGGATCGGTCAAATCGCAACGCGTAAGTAAGATTGTTTGTCAACGCTCTATCTGTCTCAAAACCCAAGAAATTGTTATGAGGCATTTTATATAAAGCATTCACGCTATCTGCTGCTAGATTTACGGTTCCTCGGTCTGGCGTACGAGTGTCGTGCATGTAGTCCATCTCAACTGTTACAGAAGTTTTTTTGTTTGGCTTCCAGGCAAAGGATGGATTAACATATATACGGTCTTTTGATACATTCACCCTGTAATTATCTGCACGTTCAAAAGCTCCGTTAATACGGAATCCAATAGCTTGCTCCTTATCTAGAACTGTTTGAACATCAAAAGTAGGACGGAATTGTCCCCAACTGCCGCTTCGTAAGCTTACTTCTCCTGCATTTACAAATTTAGGTGTTTTTGTCGCGATGTTAACTACTCCACCGGCACTACCTAAGTCATTCCCGATACCCTGTGTAATAGCAGCAGTTCCTTTCAATACCTGAATGCTTTCCACACCCTGCATATCTGTAAGAAATCCACCTCCTCTGAAATCGGACTGAACCCGTACGCCGTTCTTCAAGGTTGGGATTCCTCTGTACCCTCTGGTTGACAGACTTTCCTGCGCGTTACCAAAAGAGGCGAATTGAGTAACCCCCACAACGTTTCGTACAGCATCAGTAATGGTCATATTACCCTGCTCTTCGATTACCTTGTTGGATATAATAGAGATACTTTGTATTTGTTCACTCGGACGAAGGGGTAAACGAGTTACTGCATTTAGTTTTTCGGGTTGTTTTTCTCTTACTCCAAATACCTCGATGTCTGTCAATTCGTTAACATCTGGAATAAGCTCGAAGTGCAAAACGGCAGGTCTGCCATCTGCAACCTGTGCTTCAAGAGTCTGTTGTTTATATCCTATAAAACGGGCTGTTACTTGTCTTTTGCCTGATGGGATCTGATTAAAGAAGAATGATCCGTCATTATCGGTCGTTGTGCCAACCATAGATCCTTCAATATATACAGCAGCTGCAGGCAGCGGTTGTCCTTTTTCGTCGACAACCCGTCCTTTAATTAAAGGAACCAGTGCGTCTTTCCCGAAAGCGCTGCAGACGATCAGAAGCGTTAGAATCAAAGTTGTGATTTTAGTCTTTCTCATATATAAAATTGTTACATTAAATTTTTTATGCAAATTTCACAAGTTTGAAATGATCATGCAATCACCTTAAATAATGAAAATATAGACCTGAAATATGCTGAAAAGCATAAAATGAGAAATCTGATACCTATTAATTGGTATTTTCTATGAGTCGATAAATTCAATTTATATGATTTGCTTTATCGATTCGCAAATATTTACCATCTTTGTAACGCAATGTTCCATAACCGTATTCTCGGGGAGGATTAAAAGGGAATCGGGTGTAAATCCCGGACAGTCCCGCTGCTGTAAACTTCATAACGTACCGGATTGATCGCCACTGTTTTTATTTAACGGGAAGGCTTCGGATATGGAAGTAAGTCAGAAGACCTGCTTTGCACACAATTTCAAAAGCTTCGAGGAAAGGCTACTGAAACATATGAACCATCATATCGTTATTACAGATTCCCTGTTGTTTCTTGAATTGTGCTTTATGCAAGTTTTTAATTATCTGCCATAATAATTAGAAAAGAAGCATGAATTTGTATACGTGTGAGCAGCGTATCAGATTTGTGCTTTCTTTATTGTTTGAACTCTTAATGTTTTTCATTTGTTTTCTAAATGAAAAGTGCTTTTATTTGCATGTGAAACCAAGAAAAAAGTTTATGATGAAAAAGTCAATTGTGTTAGTATTTGTAGCCCTTATGCTTGGAGTATTATATGCTCCATTAAATGCACAAGTGAAATTTGGGGTGAAGGGTGGAGTGAATATAGCTTCGGTCCACTTTAGTGATGATGTTATAGATCCGAACAATGTGACAGGTTATCACATTGGACCAATGATTGAGGCGATGATTCCTGTTACAGGGTTAGGTATTGATGTTGCAGTGCTTTACTCTCAGAAAGGTCTCGAGTTTGAGGATGAAAGCATGAAGACGGATTATATTGACGTTCCTGTAAATTTAAAGTGGAAAACGGGTGTTTCTGTAGCAAAATTGTATGTTGCCGCAGGTCCCTATTTAAGTTTTCGTGCTGGAGGCGATAAAAAGTGGGATTTAATTGAATCACAGATTGAGGCAAAATCTTTTGGAGCGGGAGTCAATCTGGGTGCCGGGGTAGAGCTGTTGAACCATTTACAGGTTGGTGTAAATTATGGTATTGGGCTGACTGATAATTATAGTGTAAATAAAGTTGGATTAGGTGATCTAAATGACGGAAAAAACCGTACTTGGTCAATAACTGCTGCAATTCTGTTCTAACAAACAAATATTCAGGAAGCCGGACTTTCAGAAGTCCGGCTTTTTTTGTTATTTTGAACTCTCTATGATAGAAAAAATGAAATACGCAGATGTAATTCTCCCTCTCTCTCTTGCCAACAGCTATACGTATCGCATCCCTCAGGATATGCAGGCTGCCGTAGTTGCTGGATGTAGGGTTATTGTCCATTTTGGGAAAAGAAGGTATTACACTGCGATTGTGTTGGAAGTTCATAACAGGCAACCCCAATCTACACTTGAAGTTAAAGAAATCTATGCATTACTGGATGCAAGTCCGGTTTTACGCAGACCTCAATTGCGCTTCTGGCAATGGCTTTCGGAGTATTATTTGTGCAAGTTGGGCGATGTGTACAAGGCAGCTTTACCTTCCGGCCTTAAATTGGAAAGTGAAACAGCCGTTTCTTGTATCAAAGATTTTGAAGCCCAATTCCCTTTGAGACCAGCCGAACAAGCGGTGTTGGATGCATTTTCAGATGGTCAGAAATTAACTGTATCCGAGCTGGAAAAGAAAACCGGTCTTCGTAATGTTGTTTCCACATTGTCCGTTTTGCTAACTTACGGAGCAGTAGAGGTACAGGAAGAATTGAAAAAAGGATTTGCACCCAAATTGGAGACCTATGTTTCTCTTTCTGACGAATATAGAGGCCATGATGCTTTGCAAAAAGCATTTGATCTACTAAAAAGGGCACATAAACAAGAACTTTTACTTGTTGCTTACCTGGATTTAAGTCATATTCTAAACCCTACCTTAGCCACTGAGGTTACAAAAAAAGAGCTTTTACAGCAAAGTGAATGCAGTGTATCTGTGCTGGATGGGCTTGTTAAAAGAGGAATTTTGAAATACTACGATAAGGAGGTTGGTAGATTGCAAGTTCATATATCCAGATTGCAACCGCCGCAGCCTTTATCTCCTGATCAGGAAAAAGCTTATGCTGATATTCATGAATCGTTTAAAATAAAAGATGTTTGTTTACTACACGGTATTACTTCAAGCGGTAAAACAGAAATATATATACGGTTGATATCGGAAGTTTTATCTTTAAACAGACAGGTGTTGTATCTTTTGCCTGAGATAGCGATTACAACACAGATTACCAATCGACTTGCGAAGGTATTTGGAGATAAATTACTTGTATATCACTCAAAATATTCCGACAACGAACGTGTGGAAGTGTGGAATAAGTTGCGGGCAGAAAAAAAACCGCTACTTATATTGGGTGTAAGATCTTCATTATTTCTCCCTTTTTATGATTTGGGACTTGTTATCGTAGACGAAGAACATGAACCCGGATATAAACAGCAGGATCCTGCGCCTCGTTACCATGCACGAAACGCTGCAATAATGCTCGCAAATATGCATGGAGCGAAAACCCTTCTGGGCTCTGCAACGCCTTCACTCGATTCATATTTCAATGCGTTGACTGGTAAGTATGGTCTGGTTTCTTTAAATTTACGTTATGGAAATACCCTGATGCCTCAGATTATTCCTGTAAATGTAAAAGAACTGAAGCGGAAGAAGATAATGAAAGATGCTCTTTTTTCGCCTATACTTATTGATAAGATAACCGAAGCTTTGAATAACGATGAACAGGTTATTCTTTTCCAGAACCGACGGGGGTTTGCTCCGGTAATTGAATGTAAATCCTGTGGTTGGGTACCCCATTGTGTGAATTGTGATGTAAGTCTTACTTTTCATAAATTTCGGAACCAGCTGGTTTGCCACTATTGCGGCTATACATATCAACTCCCTCCGGTTTGTCCGGAGTGCAGGGAGTCAGACCTGAAGATGATGGGAGTGGGTACAGAGAAGGTTGAGGAAGAGATTGCATCTTTGTTTCCTGCGGCTAAAATTGGTCGCCTGGATTTTGATACTGCCAGAACCCGTACGGCATACGAGCGGATTATCGATGACTTTGATGGAGGAAAAATATCCATACTCATAGGAACTCAAATGGTTTCAAAAGGGTTGGATTTTGGAAATGTAAGTGTAGTCGGAATTATTAATGCTGACAGCTTACTTAATTATCCGGATTTTCGTGCTCACGAGCGTGCGTATCAATTGATGGTTCAAGTTAGCGGACGTGCAGGAAGAAGAGATAAATCGGGTACTGTTATTCTTCAAACCACTCAACCAGAGCATCCATTAATTCAAATGGTACAGCGTTTTGCATATCAGGAAATGGCAAAGATGCAATTAACCGAGCGAAGCATGTTCCGCTATCCGCCATATTACAGACTAATTGTTGTAGTCCTAAGAAGCCGTAATGAAGCTGTATTGCAAGAACAATCTCTATTATTTGCGGCTAAACTGAGAGAAAAACTGGGTGACAGGGTTTTAGGACCGGTTTCTCCCCCAGTTACAAGAGTTCAATCATTACATATTAAGAAAATTGTTCTAAAAATAGAAATTTCGGCCAATATATCTCTTGTTCGGAAGCTGCTTGAAGCGGTACAACATGAAATGCAGATGAATTCTGCTTACAAGCAGTTATTGGTGCATTTTGATGTTGATCCGGCATAATGGTTTATTTATGAAATTGAAGTGGGTTACATGCCCTTTATTTATTAAAAGTTTGCATACGTATGAAACAAGAAAAATTAAGATTACTGTTTGTCTGTTTAGGAAATATTTGTCGCTCTCCTTCAGCAGAAGGTGTGATGAAAAAGCTGGTTAAAGAGTCAGGATTAGAACATGAAATAGAGATTGATTCGGCTGGAATACTTGGCATTCATCAAGGAGAGCTTCCCGATCCCCGTATGAGGAAGCATGCTTCTAAAAGAGGCTATACATTGGATTCAAGATCCCGTCCCGTAAAAATAGCCGATTTTTATAATTTTGATCTTATCATAGGAATGGACGACCGAAACATCCAGGATTTAAAGAAACTAGCTCCTGATTTGGAATCTTCGGCCAAAATACATCGCATGTCTGAATATTTAAGTACACATACATACGATCATATTCCTGATCCATACTATGGTGGTGCTGAGGGGTTTGAACTAGTACTTGATCTTTTAGAAGATGCCTGCACCGGATTACTGGAAGCTATTTCTTCAAATCGGGATAACTGATTCTTGTATGGTACATTGTTTTTAATTTTTCACAAAATACATTTTTAATTGTCTCCACATCACGGTAGGTAAGAGGCGTATTTCTAAGCAGACCATCGGCTATTTGCCCTTCGACGATCCGGTTTACAACTTCTTTAATATTTTCTTCAGTGTACTCTTTTAAACTGCGGGATGTAGCTTCCACGGCATCGGCCATCATAAGTATGGCCGTTTCCTTGGTAAAGGGATTCGGTCCCGGATAGGTAAACAGACTTTCATCAATTTCCTGATCAGGATTGAGATTTTTTAGCGAATTGTAAAAGTACTTCGCTTTACCATTTCCGTGATGAGTTCGTATAAAATTAATTATTGCTTTAGGTAGCATTGCTTTCTCTGCAATTTTAACACCTTCAGTAACGTGACTGATAATAATTTGTGCACTCTCGTCAAGTGATAATTTTTCATGTGGATTAACACTGCTTTGGTTTTCAGTAAAGAATGCCGGATTACTCATCTTACCTATGTCGTGATACAATGCTCCGGTACGCACCAATTGAGAATTCGCACCAACTCTGGATGCGGCATCAGCTGCAAGAATAGAAACATGCAGGGAGTGTTGAAAAGTTCCCGGACAAGTCTCCGACAGACTTTTTAACAGTGGATTATTGATATTTGATAATTCGACCAAAGTTATACTGGATACATACCCAAAGGTTTTCTCTAACATGTAAACCAATAAGTAGGCAAAAGTGAGCAGTATAAAATTAATACCGAAATAAAGCAGCATCATCCAGTTTATTTTCTGGAAATCAGCTTCCTGATAAACCGCCAGACTTAAGTATATTATAACATAAGCTATAAAAATAAAGAAGGATGATCTGATTAACTGTGATCTTTCAGACAACTCTTTCAGACTAAACGTAACTACCATACCTGCTACCGTCTGTAGTAGAAGGAACTCATGAGGAAAAGGAACCATTAACGAACACAAAAGAATGGTTACCAGATGCATGAATAAGGCTGTTCGCGAATCAAAAAATGTACGAACTACAATGGGGGCAATTGCATATGGAAGAATATATACGTTAAATAAGCCATAGGTAACGCAGAATTCCGTAAGCAAACATGGTACAATAATTGTTAATAACAAGAATATAACACTACGCTGATTATGAAAAATCTTTACACGGAAAGACCACAAGTACAACCACATACATAGCATGATTCCCATCACAAGAACAAACTGTCCTCCGAGGATCATTCCCATCCGCTGATTACCTCCTGTCTTATTTTCGTACACTATCTTTAACGACCGTAACACATTGTAAGTATATCCATCAATAATTTCTCCACGGTCAACAATACGTTCGCCAGCTTGTACCATTCCAGATGCAAGAGATACATTTTGTAACAGTTCATCCTTTACTCTGGCAGTCATTGTGCTGTCGTAAGACACATTCTCCACCAGATAATTATTTATATCACAAGCTTTAAGTACTTTCTTGTCTAATCGGGGAGGGCAATTGTTGATAATAAATTCGTAAGCCGTTTTAACCGTAAATAAATCACTTACAAAGTGAGCTTTTGAAACATTGTTCTCAACTACATTTATTTCAGCATAATTGTCCTTATTAAGTTGATTCAGTGATTCGTAGGATACAATTCCTCTGGCATACAGATTAGATAAAGAGTGTTCTACATATTGCATGTAGGAAGATCCGGCAATATGTTTCAACGTTGTTGCATAGTCTTTTCTAAGCTTTTCTTTTTGCGCTGCCTCTATGGTACGGTTAATCTTGTAATAGGGCTTGAAATCTTTAAGAACGCTGTCTTTTTCCAGTGCTACCTCTTTATCTGTCTTGTAAATAGGAAAATTGGAGGGCGCAGTCAAAAGTCCGTATTTCCAGGGCTTTCCTTCAAAAAATTGGTATCTGAATTTCCCCTCTCTGGGAAAGAAGTAGGCAATAAGCAGAGCGGTTACAATAAAGTAAACTGCAGAAGGTATTTTGAAGTTTTTTACTGTCATATTGTTCGTTATTTCTGGTCAAAAGTACATATTTTATGGCGAAATGTACATAAAAAAGTTTACTATGAGAAAAAAAAGGTCTACTTTTGCCCAATTATTATAACAATACAAGAACATTATGTCCCAAAGAAAAGTTAGAGTTCGCTTTGCGCCAAGCCCCACAGGTGCATTACATATTGGTGGCGTACGTACAGCTTTATACAATTACTTATTTGCTAAACAAAATGGCGGTGATTTAATCCTTCGTATCGAAGATACAGATTCTCAACGATTTGTGCCTGGAGCAGAAGATTATATCATAGAGGCATTAACATGGCTGGGTATTAAATTTGATGAAGGAGTAGGCTTTGGTGGAAATTACGGTCCATATCGTCAAAGTGAGCGTAAGGAGATATATAAGCAGTATGTAGATCAGCTTATAAGCAATGATTTGGCATATATCGCATTTGATACTCCGTCAGAGTTGGAAGAAAAAAGAAACGCTATTGCCAACTTTCAGTACGACGCTTCTACCCGTCTGCAGATGCGTAATTCACTTACTTTATCAGCTGAAGAGACCAACACATTGATTGCTGCAGGTAATCAGTATGTGGTCAGGATTAAGATCGAGCCCAATGAAAATATTGTTGTAAACGATCTGATACGTGGAGAAGTGATCATCAACTCTTCTGTATTGGATGATAAAGTTTTATATAAATCAGCAGATCAACTTCCCACTTATCATATGGCCAATATAGTAGACGACCATTTAATGGAAGTCACTCATGTGATTCGCGGTGAAGAATGGCTTCCCAGTGCACCATTACATGTATTGTTGTATCGCTACCTGGGATGGACAGATACAATGCCTGCCTTTGCTCATCTTCCGTTATTGCTTAAACCTGAAGGAAATGGAAAGTTAAGTAAACGGGATGGCGATCGATTAGGTTTTCCCGTATTTCCTTTGGAATGGAAAGATCCCGTGAGCGGAGATATCTCTTCCGGATACAGGGAAACTGGGTATTTGCCTGAAGCAGTCGTTAACTTCCTTGCATTATTGGGTTGGAATCCGGGAAATGACCAGGAAATTTTAACTATGGATGAGCTGGTTAAATTGTTTTCACTTGAACACTGTAGTAAAAGTGGAGCCAAGTTCGATTATGAGAAGGGAAAATGGTTTAATCATCAATATATACAGAAAAAAGATAACGCAACGTTAGCGGCATTATTTCAACCAGTCCTGGCAGAAAATGGAATTGAAGTTTGCTCCTCTTATGTAGAAAAGGTTGTTTCATTAATGAAAGAACGCGTAAACTTTGTCAAAGAACTTTGGGATCAGTCGGCATTCTTCTTTGTAGCACCGCTTTCATACGATGAGAAAACGGTAAAGAAGCGCTGGAAAGATAATTCGTCAGCCCAGTTGACAGAACTTATCGAAGTATTGCGTACTGTAGATGATTTCGGAGTAGAGAATACGGAAGAGATTGTAAAGGGATGGATTGAACAGAATCAGTACCATTTAGGAAATATAATGAATGCATTTCGCCTGGCATTGGTGGGAGAGTCCAAAGGACCGCATATTTTCAATATTACAGAAGCCTTGGGTAAAGAGGAGACTATTGCCCGTTTGCAACGTGCTATTGAAATATTAAAATAACAAGTATATAAGATATGTATAGTCTTATCATCCACCTTTACGCATTTTTTATTGAATTGATTTCTCCTTTTCATAAAAAGGCCAGATTAATGCGTTTAGGCCAATGGAAAACGAACGGAATTCTTCGGGAGAAGATAGACCGGAATGCGAAGTATATTTGGTTTCATGCCTCTTCATTGGGCGAATTTGAACAAGGACGCCCTTTAATTGAGAAGATTAAGGCAGAACATCCTGAGTATAAAATTCTGCTTACTTTTTTCTCGCCTTCAGGTTATGAAGTAAGAAAAAATTACGGAGGGGCCGATGTGGTATGTTATCTTCCGTTCGACACCCCATACCGGGTTAAGAAGTTTCTTGACCTGTCAAAACCTGTGATGGCGATATTTATAAAGTACGAGTTTTGGGATAATTATTTAAGTGAACTGAAAAGACGCAATATTCCGGTATATATCGTTTCAGCCATATTCAGGAAAGAGCAACTGTTTTTCAAATGGTATGGAGGAATGTACAGAAAGGTCCTTTCTTATTTCACTCATATTTTTGTACAGGATGATGCATCGCGCGAATTGCTTTCGAAGTATGGTGTTACGAATGTTTCTGTCTTCGGAGACACTCGTTTTGATCGGGTACAAGACGTGTATAAGAACACTAAGCAAGTTCCAATGGTCGACCTGTTTGTTAATAATAACAGATCCGACAATCAGTTAACGATGGTAGCCGGAAGCTCCTGGCAACAGGATGAAGAGGTTTATCTGAATTATTTCAATGAGCATCCGGAGTTGAAACTTATAATTGCTCCACACGAGATCCATAAAGATCACTTGATGCATATCGAATCAATGTTAAAACGACCCTCTATTCGTTTGTCTGAGGCAACGGAAAAAGATATTAAAGGAAAATCTTGTCTTATAGTAGATAGTTTCGGTTTATTGTCTTCTATCTATCGTTATGGAGATTTAGCCTATATCGGAGGTGGTTTTGGTGCAGGTATCCACAATGTTTTGGAAGCTGCTGTTTATGGAATACCAGTGATATTCGGACCGAAGTATCAGAAGTTTAAAGAGGCTAGAGATTTGTTGCAGGTAGGAGGCGCATTTTCAATAACAGATGAAAAGACTTTCGAATCCAAAATGGAAGAACTTTCTACCTATCGTGATTTACTTGAAGCCGCCGGAGCTGCCGCTGGAGATTTTGTAAAAAGCAACATTGGAGCAACAAATAGAATAATTGCATCGATACCCTTGTGAGGATAAATATATCGGATCAGCAATCATTCAAAAGAAAAAGAAAGGTTACAGTTCAATTGAGCTGTAACCTTTCTTTTTCTTTTGAATATGAATTTTTTTCAAAGTTATTTTAAAATTATATGTTGAGATAGTTCTTGCTTTAGTGTTATTGTTTAGTAAATTTTGATATTTGTATTTGTATCTATATTATTGAGCTGTAAAATTTGAATTATATTTATTTAAAAACCATTTAATTGATGATATTTTGTATTTTTGTAGTTTAATAACTATTATTTGAAATTAATGTGGTTTTTTCCACTTTTCTGATTCCTATGGAAGTAAACAATAAGAAAAATTTTAATATACTTTACTCAACTTATTACAAGAAATCTTTTTTGTTTACTAAGTCGTATGTTCACGATGATCAGGCGGCTGAAGATATAGCTTCAGAATCCTTGATAAAACTATGGGAGTTTATGAAAAATGAAGACGTTGTCTATCCCAAAGTATTATTACTTAAAATATTAAAGAACAAATCTCTGGATTATCTTAAACATCAGGTTATACGTGAAGAGGCATTAAATTCAATTAATGAGTTTGGAATGAATGATCTAGAAATACGAATATCATCTCTTGAAACATGTATTCCAGATACCCTTTTGTCAAGAGAGTTAGAGAGCCTGATTAATGAGGCGATTGCAAAATTACCTCCGCAAACTCGTAAAATATTCGAGATGAGTCGATTTGAAAATAAAACTAATAGAGAAATAGCCGAAACTTTTCACATTACAACTAAGGGCGTTGAGTATCATATTTCAAATGCGTTGAAAGTGATGCGGATGCAACTGAAGGATTACCTACCTGTATTTTATTTTTTATTTTATATAAATTAATTACAAAAGCTACTAGGGTGAACTTATTTCTAATCGTCTTTATATTGTAAAGGCGAATATTCCTTTTACAAATATATATAGTAGATGAATCAGGAGAAATTAAGAAAATATATTGAAGGAACATTATCCAGTACAGAAAAAAAGGACATTGTGCATTGGATTAATGAAAGTAAAGAGCATATGCAAGAGTATATGTCAATGCGCCGATTATACGATCTTCTTATCTGGAACGAAGATTCAGTAAAAGCTAAATCTAAATTAAGTACTAAAAGAGACTTTGTTGTCGAGGTGTTAAAAATAGCAGCAGTTGTCATACTCGTTTTTAGTTTAACTTACTATCTTTTTATTCCCAACGACTTAATATCCCAAAAACAAACAATCTATGTTCCTGCTGGTCAAAGAGCTAGAATAACATTGATAGATGGAACCGAAGTTTGGCTAAATGCGAAGTCTTCGCTTACGTTTCCCAGCCAATTTACTTCTGATAATAGAGAAGTACATTTAAATGGAGAAGGCTATTTTAAGGTTACACCAAATAAGGAAAAACCATTCCGTGTAGTTACTTCAAAATACAATATAAAAGTTTTGGGGACAGAGTTCAATGTGTTGGCATACGATAATACTTCTATTTTTGAAACAGCATTAATTAAAGGAGCTGTAGATATTGAAAGTAATGGGAACAGATTAATTTCATTAAAGCCTGAAACAAAAGTAATATTGAGCAAAGACGGTCTTAAAGTTTTATCTATTAAACATCATAACTATTTTCTGTGGAAAGACGGAATAATTAGTTTTGAGAACGAAAACTTAGAGGCTTTAATGAAAAAATTGGAATTATACTACGATATAAAAATACAAATTAAAAGCCAAAAAATATCTACAAAACGTTTCACTGGAAAATTCAGAACAAAAGATGGGGTCGAGCACGTCTTGCGAGTACTTCAACTTAGCATTGATTTTATATATGAAAAAGATGAGCAAAATAATATTATAACAATCAGATAAAATTTTAGATGTTAACTTAAAAAATTATGAAGCCTATGATATAACCTTGAATCTAGTAACGAAAGCCGGGCAGTGCTCGCAACACTTCCCGGCTTAATGAGTCAACACCAGACTTATTAATAATAAATCAATAGTATTAACTCTATGTAGACTGCAAAAGTATGAAAGATATTTTGTATTGGAATTATTTTACCCTGTTTAAAACTAATTTTAAACAAACATTGCGTATTATGAAGATGACTGTTATGTTGGTTTTCGTTTTTGCCTCTGCCTTGCTTGCAACTGAAGCCAGTTCGCAAATGGCTAAAGTGTCGATAGTCGCAAAAAAAACAACTGCTCAAACGATTATTTATGAAATAGAAAAACAAACTGATTATTTATTTATTTATGACGAAAGTGAAGTAAATCTGAACCAGATTACCTCTCTAAAAGCCGAAAATAAAACTGTTTCAGAAGTTCTAGACAAAGTCTTTGAAGGAACAAATGTAAGCTATGCCATCGAAGGAAGTAATATCATGTTAATGAAGAAAACTTCTGTTAATCAGCAAAAACCAACTAAAAAGATTTCCGGTATTGTTTTGGATATTACTGGAGTGCCAGTTATTGGAGCAAGTATAATGGAAGTTGGAACATCAAATGGAACCATAACAGATTTGGATGGGAAGTTTTCTTTAACAATCTCTGAAAGTTCAAAATTAATGATTTCATATATTGGATATTTAACGCAGACAATAACTGTTGGAGATCGTAGTCAATTTGATATTAAATTGGTGGAAGATTCTCAGAAACTAGATGAAGTAATTGTTGTTGGATATGGTACAAACACTAAGCGATCATTAATTTCTTCTGTTTCAACTGTTGACGCTTCTGAGATAAAAAATATTCCAGTAACTAATATTACCCAAGGTCTTGCAGGTAGATCACCTGGATTGATTGTTCAAGCAAGTGGAGGAGGGGTTAATAAGACAAGTCAGATTTCAATCAGAGGTGGTGAAACGCCTTTGGTCGTGATCGATGGCATTATCAGAGCCTATAATGATTTTGTAGCCTTAAGTCCGGATGATATTGAAAATCTAGCCATATTAAAAGACGCTTCCGCTACTGCTGTATATGGTTCTCGTGCAGCAAATGGAATTTTACAAGTTACGACCAAACGTGGAAAGCTAGGTTCTAAGCCCATGGTCGAGTACAATTTTAATCAAAGCTTTTCACAACCTAATATTTGGCCAAAGAAGTTGAATTCTTACGACAGGGCTTATTATATGAACTTTGCTGCTAAAAGCGATGGTTTATCTACTCTTCCCTTTTCTGATGACGACCTGAATAAATTTAAAGACGGCTCTGATCCTTTTGGACATGCAGATGTAGATTGGCAAAGTCTTGTTCTGAAAGATTATGCTCCACAACAAAAACACAATATCAAAATGTCCGGAGGCTCTGAAACAAATAATTATTTTGTGTCTTTGGGATATATTGATCAAGGATCACTTTATAGAAATGATTCACATGAAATGCAACGAACAAACTTCCGTCTAAACCAATCTTCAGTTGTTAAAGCTATAGGTTTGAAGACGACAGCTCAAATAGATGGTTATGTACAAGAAACGACACATCCTTATACATCAACCAGCAATAGTTATTATAATGTTTTCTCTCATATTCAGAACAAGAAACCATGGGATTTAGCGCAAAATTCATTTGGGGATATTTATGCAGCATCAGATAACCCATTGGCGGAGACTTCAAAAGATGGGGGTTACCTGCTAGGGAAACAGAAGGTTGCGAATGGATTACTTGCTTTTGATTGGAGCTTACCTTGGGTAAAGGGATTGAGCTTGAAAGCAAACGGTAATTATCGATATGTATCATACGAAAACAAACAGTGGAGAAAAGATCCACCTCAATTTGAGTGGGAAGGTACTGATCCTGTTGCAGGATCAAAATCTCAACTATACAAGAGTACAGAAAATGAAAATTCGTATACATTGCAATTTTTTGTAAATTACGAAAAAACTATCAAGCAACATTCGTTCAGTTTGTTAGGAGGTTATGAGGCTACATATGGATTTGCTTCAAGTTTGTGGGGATCAAGAGATACTTATCAGTTTGATATTGATCAGATGAATGCTGGTCCGGAATCAACTATGAAAAACAATGGTGGAGAGTCTGAATATGGTCGTGCTGGTTGGATTGGTCAGCTAAAGTATAATTATGCAGATAAATATTTTGCAGAGGCCAGTATACGTTACGATGGAAGTGATAATTTCCCTGTCAACAAACGCTGGGGTACATTTTATTCCGGTTCAATTGGATGGTCGGTCGCTGATGAAGCCTTTTTTGAGTCATTGAAAGAGAAAAATATCTTTAATACATTAAAATTAAGGGCATCTTACGGGAAAGTTGGTTTAGATAATTGGAGTGGAACCTATGCAATTAGTAGGTTTGCCTATTTATCATCTTATTCATACTCGGGCCAAGCATATGTTATCAATAATATAATGCAGCCTGGATTTTCTGAAGGAGCAATTCCCAGTCCGGATTTAACATGGTTTACGACAGATCAGTTAGATTATGGAATAGACTTTAGTTCTCTAAATAGTCGCTTATATGGGTCGGTTGATTATTTTTTCTACAAAACCAAAGGATTTCTATATCAACCAGACCAACTTCAAACAGGTTATGTAGATCCATTAGGTACTGGTTTGCCAAAAGTTTCAACAGATGGGGAACACCGTCGTGCCGGTTGGGAATTCCAACTAGGATATAGAAATCAATTAGGTCAGCTTGAATACGACTTTGCCTTTAACTTTACTGCTTTTAATTCATTGTGGGCTAAAGATCCAAGTGAAAGTCTTGATTCAAAGAAAAATCCATATAAACGTACAACTCAGGAAAAGGGATATTGGGGTATTGGTTATGAGAATGATGGCCTTTATTCAGGTCCAGATGATATTTATAGCTCAGTTAAAAGATTAAATTCTACTAATCTTACTTCAGGAGATATCAAATATTCTGATTTTAATGGAGACGGTGTAATTGATGGTCAGGATCAAATTAGGATTGGAAACAATAGTTTTCCACGTGGTAATTTTGGATTAAATATTGGACTTAGATATCAAGGTTTTTTCCTTAACGCATTGTTCCAGGGGGCTACTGAATTTGATATGTATATGGGATCTGCCATTATGATGAATGATAGCCAAACCGGAACAACACCTATTTACGATTTTCAAACAGATTTTTGGAGGTTAGATAACACAGATGCCAAATATCCTAGAATCATATCTTCAGGAGGAGTTAATGGAAATAATAATGCTGTTACAAGTGATTATTGGCTAATTAATGGGGCTTATCTGCGATTAAAAGATGTTCAGTTTGGCTATGACTTCAAAAAGAAGTTGCTAAAAAACACCCCTTGGATCTCACAACTAACACTGGCTCTGAGTGGACAGAATATCTTTACGATTTCTGAGGCGACTAAATATGGAATGGATCCAGAAAATTCCAGTACCAATAATTATGGGTATCCAATGGAACGAGTTTTTGCTTTTAGTTTAAATGTTGGATTTTAAAGAAATTGAATTATGAATAAATATATTAAGAAAGGGTTAATTTATCTTGCCGGAGGACTATTTTTTGTTTCTTGTGACGTGATGGACACAGAGCCGTTCGAATCCTATAGTGAGGATCTGGTATGGAATAGTAAATCTACTGCCGATGCATTTGTTTTACAAACATATAACAGTACAGCAGCGTTATTTGCAGGTACTGCAAATGTTGAATCCTGGACTCCTAACGCTATTCATAGTGACCTGATGAATCTGGATGATTTTCCAATAGAGCGAAAGGACCGTTATTATGACTCGGGATTTAACCGATTCGGAGCTCTTCGTAGGTGTAATCTGATAATCGAAAAGGCTGCAGCATCTGCGGGGCTTACAGAAGGTCAGAAAAAAGAATTGATAGCAGAAGGACACATGTTACGAGGATTGGTGTACTTTCATCAAGCACAACGTATGGGCAGATTTGTTCCTGTTCAAAAGGTGTTAACCCCAAGTGATACAATTGACTTTAAGACACCTCTTACTAAAGATGTTGCAGAGAGTTACCGATTGATTTTGGAAGATATCAATGCCGCTATTTCCGGACTACCTCAAGAATCAGCTCCTGGAAGACTAAATGTATACGTAGCACAAGGTTATAAAAGTCGTATTTGTCTTCAGGCATATGCATATACAGGAGATAAAGCATATTTGGATGAGTGTATTAAAGCTTCAGACGCTGTTATAAATTCTGGGAAGTACACACTGAGTTCTAACTATGGAGGTATGTTCCTGGCTGATGATAAATATGCCAAGGAAATAATGTTTGCCTATTACAGAATGGATGTCAATACATATTCGCACAGTTTTGCTGAAATGATTAATATGGCTCCGAATGTAAAGAATGATGAACTTGTAAGGGCTGGAAGCACTCCATTGTTTAAAAATACCAATGGTCGTGCATTTGAAGGCTGGGCATCCTATTTTCCTACACAAGACATGGTTGACCAATATCTGGTAATTGATCAGACTGACGGTAAAGCAAAACCTTGGGATCAAACATCTCAATTTAAGAATAGTGTAGTAGACGATCTTAATAATATTCAAGAGGTTGGATCCTATACTAATTTTGGAGTAAATGTGCCTGAAGAAGCTGATTTAGGAAGTAATGCTAAAGGTCCTAAAATTATTAAAGCGGGAAAAGTCATTGACGATGCTAACATTAGCGAAATCATGTATAAGAATCGAGACAAACGTTTTTATGGAACGATTGTGTATGATTCATGTACTTGGCTTGGCGGAGAACTTGTTACTACTTGTTGCCATGGAAACCTTTGGGCTGCAGTTCGTAAAGGAGGAGGTGATGCTCAATCAGATTCATGGTATACAACTGCGTCAAACTATTATTGGAAAAAAGGAGTGTACGATGTAAATCCGAGATTGTTTTATGGAAATAAAACTGACTATCATTTCGTATTGATGCGCTTAGGCGAAATGTATTTGAACAAGGCTGAGGCTTACCTTCTAAAAGGGAATATTCAGTTAGCGATAGAAAACATGAATATAACAAGAGTTAAACATGGAGAATTGCCTCCCTCTGAAGCTGCTACCGAAGAAATGGCTTGGAGAGATTATAAGAGAGAACGTCGTGTAGAAATGGCTCTTGAGAATGATATCTATTGGAGTTATTTAAGATGGGGTAAATATGGAGGCTTTGCCAATGAAGGAAAGGCTCCGGGTGATGTAATTATTGATTTGAATAAACCCGTTCATAAAATACAAATTAGTAAGGATCGAAAACGTTTCTTCGTAGGCCAAATTGTTAGAAATGGAGCATGGGAACGTACTTTTACAACAAAACGTTACTTGCTGCCGATTCCACAAGGGCAATTGGACAAACGGGCTGCTAGCGGAATTATTGATACTCAAAATACAGGATGGTAATTAAAATAATTTTAATATGAAAACATTTAGTAATTTACTTATTATAACTTTGATGTTTGCATTGAGTTCTTGTCTTACTTCTGGTTTGGAAGATTTACCTGAATTTGAATACGCAGATATTACTGGAGTTCAAAAAGTAGAATATCGTTATATCAGTAACGAGATTTCAACAACAGACAATCAGCCGATTGTAAAATATGTAAATCTTCCACGGGTAACAAAAATTGATAAAGAAACTCGAACGGTTACGCTCGAAGTGACTGTTCCAGCTGCTAACGCATCTTCTTTTCCTGAATCGGAAAGGATCAAAGTATCCACATCTGAATTATGTGTAATGGTTACAATTTCTACAGCAGCAAAGATTACTCCATTAAATGGATCACCCTTGCTGGGAGTCCCAGGCGATTGGTCCAAAACAAATGAATATAGGGTGCTAGCTGCTGATGGTAGTGTAAAAGATTGGAAAATACAGATTACCAAGCTTACTAAATAAGGTAGTTTGTAAATGAATAGAAAAAGAGGCTACGGAATATATTCTGTAGCCTCTTTTAGTTATGTATAGTTTTTACCAAACCAATCCGTCGTGGCGGATGTGCCATAATTTATTAGGGGCGGAAAGTGTGAGTTCGTAGTACCCAGGTGTTGTATATAATTTAATACGTTTGGCTACTTCGGGTTTGCAGACTTCTTCAGGCTTGAGACTTGAAACCTTAGAGGCGTATTCGCCGTTGACCGATTTATATTCTTGTTGACGGTAATATAACTGACGCAAAATCCACTTATATTCTTCATCAGGATTTGCTTTAAATACATCTTCTCCTTTTCCTGCTACCTTATTTGATAGTTGCACATATCCCCAATACTCCGGCAAGTGAATATTAATTACTCCGGTGGGAGCCCAAACCCAGTTGTATTCAGCAATTTTATCTTGCCCTTGTTTGGGGACTTTCACATATTTGTTATTCTCAATTTTAGTTGGCCATTGCACGCGTGAGAAGTTAATACGAAGCTGATCACCGTCTTGAGGCTTTTCCTTTCCACGCATAACCTGATAAATGGACTTCCAGGGAATAAACACTTCAACACTCCAGGACTTATCCTTGTCTTTTGGATTATTCAATGTTCCATCTACATACACGGCTTTTTTCATGCCGGCAAATTCCCAGTTATTTAAAACAATATTACCCGGATCGCGATAAGGCTTGTTTAAGAAAAGGTCCCAATCCGTGCCGTAAGCATTGATTTCGTATTCAAGATAGTTATGTGTATCTCCCGAAGGATTCAGGAAAATTTCAAAATCATTGTCATGATATATTACGGCATCGTGCTCCTTGATGGTTGCCCAAACGTGAGGTTCTTCCATCAGTACGGCAAAATACATCCCGTCCTGATCGTATGTCATCTTTGCCCGGGTTTGAAGATAGGGGAGAGGTTGCTTATCTCCTTCAATATCTACAAAGTCGGATGTCCAGGGTATCGCATCCCATTCAGATTTAGATAATTTACCGTCTATTGTAATTTTAGAGGGAGCTTTATAACAAATGTACGTAGGAGGATTTAGCGGTTCGGGAGTTTTATACATAATCTCTTTATCTTTCAATGCCGGAAAAGCAGAAAGAGAAACCTGCGATAATGCTACAACGCTTAAAAATAATTTAGTGTAATTCATTGCATATCTGTTTAGAATGTTTTGTTTTCTTTTTGATTCAATAAGTCGGATGCTGCTTTTAGCCAAACATCAATATCGTCAGGATAATGCTGACTTGTATAATTTTCGCCTCTTTTATGTCCAAGTCTCACAACGATGGCCCTTTTTTCGGGAATTACAAATACATATTGTCCAAGCATACCCCGCATGTAAACTACTTCAGATCCTTCAAAATTCAATTTCCAGAATTGATATCCATAGTGCCTGTTAGGTTCATTGTATTTTTTATCTATCAACAAGGTATCCGGAGTAATTGCTTCTTTAATATAAGATGCAGATACTAGCTGATTGCCATCCCAGGAACCGTTGTTTAAAATAAGCTGTCCAAACCGTGCGAAGTCTCGCGCATTAGAATTGAAACAGCAATACGCCTTTTCCGATCCACCTTTATGATCCAGGCTCCACAATGCATCCTCTTCTGCATGCATTGGAGTCCAAAGTCGTCTTGATACATAAGCACTTAAACTCTCGCCGGTAGCTTTTTCAACAATAAAAGCCAATAATTGGGTAACGCCACTTTGGTAATTGAAGTAAATACCAGGTTCTTCAATCATTTTCATTCCATAAACAACATCCTTTAAGTTATCCCCATAATAAAGTTGCGTTGTTGGAGAAAAAGGAGAAACATACGACTCTTCAAAATCAACACCAGCACTCATGGTAAGCAGGTGTTTTATCGTAAGCTTCTTCCCATTAAATGAATTGAATTCTGGAATAAAATCACTAACAGCCTGATCAGTGTTGGCAATAAAACCATCATCAATGGCACATCCGATAGCCAGGGAGACTATACTTTTAGCCATAGAAAACGAGTTACTTCTTTTTTGATCCGAATAATCCTCCCAATATTGTTCAAAAACTAATGCACTATCTTGAATCACAAGAAAAGCAACCGTGCCGTGTTTTTTAAACTGGGGTAGATAGGCCGGGTTAATAGACAGTTTGTTGTATACATCGGCTGTTTCCCATGGTTGAGGATCTTTTGCCGAAACTTTTCTGTTTTCAAAAATTGGATATTGATCAATTTTGGGATACAAATGAACGATTGTTTGCCGTAGATAATAGTTGGAGGGTATTAAAAGATACCCTCCAACAAAAATACAAACAAGGAGCAATGCGCCTATAATCTTTTTCATTTATTCAGATTCCTCTTTGTACCACGAAGCATACATATGGTAATTGTTCGCTATTTTCTGATTCATCTCTTTAGCCTGTTCCGGATCTACCTTCTTTATAAACTTTGCCGGAGCACCAGCATAGATACTTCCCGGCTCAACCTGGGTATTACTTAGCACCACGGCTCCAGCTGCAATAATAGCACCTTCTCCAATCACCGCATGATCAAGGATAATCGATCCCATGCCTAATAAAGCTCCATCGCATACTTTAGCTCCGTGAATTACCACGTTGTGTCCAACAGATACGTTGTTTCCAATCTCAATGATCGATTTCTGGTACAACGTATGTAAAACAGATCCGTCTTGTATGTTGACCCCATTCCCGATGCGAATAGAATTTACATCACCTCTCAGCACGGTTCCAAACCATATGCTGCATCCGTCCCCAATTTCAACATCACCAATGATAGTCGCATTATCTGCCAGGAATGTATCGTTCCCGATTTTGGGAGTAAATCCTCTTACTGATTTTATTAAAGCCATTTTATTTGTTATTTATTTATTGTAGCCGTCTGTTTACAGTTCGGCTGTTTTGTTTTTAAGCCATTCCTTTTCTTCTTCAAATAAGAAAGGACTTAGTTTCTCGTATACAAGTTGGTGATATCTGTTTAGCCATGCATGTTCGCGGGCAGATAGCATAGAGGTAATCACCAGGTTTCTGTCAATTGGGAAAAGGGTAAGCGTTTCAAAACTATAGAATTTGCCGAATTCCGTTTCGCTGTCTTCCCTAACCAGAATCAGATTCTCGATGCGGATCCCGTATTCGTCTGTTCGGTAAACTCCGGGTTCGTTACTGATAACCATGCCTGGTTGCAGAGCTACCGGGTTTTCCTCCATCCGTATACTTTGCGGACCTTCATGCACGTTTAGGAAATGACCAATTCCATGTCCGGTTCCATGCATATAGTTGATTCCGTTATCCCATAATGCTTTTCTGGCTAATATGTCAAGCTGAGACCCCCTTGTTCCCTGGGGAAATTTACATTTTGCCAGACTGATGTGACCTTTAAGCACCCGGGTGAAGTCTTTTTTCATTGCTTCTGTAGGTTCACCCAGAGCAATAGTGCGTGTAATGTCTGTTGTTCCATCGAAATACTGTGCTCCGGAATCTAACAGAAGTAATCCGTCGTTGGCAAGTTTTGCATTGCTTTCGGGAGTAGCTCCATAGTGAACAATAGCACCATGAGCATTATATCCTGCAATTGTTTCAAAACTTTCACTTACATAATGGGACTGCTTACTCCTGAAGTCTGCCAACTTTTCACTGAGACTTAGTTCGGTAACCTGTTTCCCTGTAGCCAATGATTTCTCCAGCCAGATGAAAAAGCGGGTAAGGGCAACACCATCTCTTACCATTGCATTGTTAAATCCTTCAATCTCTTTTTCATTTTTGATGCTTTTTAGCAATGCTACCGGCGACGGACCTTCTATAACATCGCAAGAGAACGGCAGAGCGTTATATAATGCAAAATTTGTTTTTTTAGGATCCAGATATAAGCGCGTATTCTCTTTTAATTTTGCCAGGTAAGAGGTGATTTTGGTGTAATCGGCCAGAATAACTCCTTCTGCTTGTAGCTTTTTAGCCATGTCGGAAGTTAGCTTTCCCGGAAGTACAAAAAGAACTGTCTCTTCTTCCGAAATAAAGGCGTAACTTACAACTACAGGATTGTATTCCACGTCGTTTCCCCGGATATTGAAGGTCCAGGCAATTTCATCCAGGGCAGAAAGTACAATGCCATCGGCTCCGGCTTCGTGTAATTTCGTATTTATATCGTCCAATTTATCTCGTGTCGATTTCCCGCTATACTCTATAGGTAATTCAAATAGCATACCTCCGGGTAAAGCCGGCCTGTCTTTCCAAATGGCGTGGATTAAATCTCTTGAAACATCCAGCGAGATTTTCTTTTTCTTCAATACCGAATTTAACTCTACAGCATCAGCCACACTGTAAGTCTGCCCATCCAATCCTACAGTCTCATTTTCATTCAGATTTCGTAATAGAAAAGCTGCAATCCCCGGAGTTTCAGGTAGACCTGCTTTATACAACTCTATACCCGATCCTTCCAGTTCTTTGGATGCTTGAAGAAAATACCTTGAATCTGTCCACAATCCGGCTTTGTCGGCCGTAACGACAACAGTTCCCGCCGAACCAGTGAAACCAGATATCCATTGCCGTGATTTCCAGCAGTCCGCCGGATATTCACTGAGGTGAGGATCCGAACTGGGAATTATATAGGCTCCCAAGCCAAAATGCTTCATAGACTCTCTAAGAGCACTGATGCGTTGCTGAATGATTGTTTTCATCGTATTTTTTATTTAGAGATTCATACTAACTAATGCAAAAATAGGGAATATATTTATATACTACACGAGGTCGTTAACAAAATAAGAAACCTTGCTGCAGAAGAGACATTTCTCTGCGATGTTGTTTTATTAGATTATCCATATATATAACAAAAGTGCATACGTATTCTGTTCTCAATATTTATAATCCGATTTAAATTAACATAGAGTTAAGCAAAAATTTGCAGGTACATTTTCTTCAGAAAGTATATACTTTTTGGAGAA
>OBMA010000082.1_pt1 | contig 42193 bp, 30 predicted proteins | sample 1539141 | NCBI WGS metagenome assembly OBMA01 (sample SAMEA3991484, study PRJEB22521) | metagenome | biome: anthropogenic terrestrial biome; feature: sewage plant; material: raw primary sludge | place: Sweden | collected 2012-09-26
GGTGGTAGGCACCTTCGTTTTCTCATCAATATTCATAACAATTGCTTCTTTACCGTTGCGGTGGTAGAATGTGAGAGATGTCAGTTTCCCTTTATTTGTCACAAATTTGCCAGATTGTTCATCGTCAGTCCACACTGTGCCGGTGTATGCTTGCTGATCGTAATAAGTAATGTTGCCGACCATTGAAACTTCGCTCACGTGAATTTTCTTGCCACAAGCGGAGACTATGAATATGAGAATTGACAGAGATATTAATTTTAGATTTTTCATTATTTTTTATTATTATGAGAAGAATATTGAACCTATAGATTGTGCGAGCCAGATTAGCAGACGTATCATAAGAAATATTGCTATCACGAATGACAGCAACACCAGAAGTGAATGCATAGCCTTTTTGTTTATTTCGTTTATTATATTTTGGTCATTGTTTATGAATCCGTCGATGAGTTGCATATTCTTCTTGTTTGCTTTGTGGAAGAAATCAATGATGTCGCCCACGTAGAAGGGAATCATTCCCAAGAAGATATCGCGCAAGGTATTGTTGAGAATAGCAAGTGTTAAGGAGATGGAGTGTAAGCGGAATAGACTGAAATAGACATGAAAGAGTGAGAATATAGCGGACACTGTGTCACCAATTCCGCCAGGCACTAGTCCAATAATGGCATCCAAATAATATTGGTCTAAGAAGCGTGTCACAGTTTGAAGCCATGAATAGGCGCGAGATTCTCTTAGTCTTTGTTTCTTATCAATAGTTTCCATGCGTATTTTGATTTTTACAGTTTTCTGCCGCATGTATGTTGCGCATGAGCCCTGTGTACTTAGCACGTTTTACAGCGCTGTCTTTGAAAATGCGTTTGTAATCTTCTTCTGTAAGATTGTGCCACTTTTCTTTAGTCATTCCCAAAAGTTCTTCTTTGGGCTGCAGTTCGGGTGTAGTATTGGGTGTGGCAAAATTATTCCATGGGCATACTTGCTGACATTTGTCGCATCCATATATGCTTTCACCCATTTGTGATGAGGCTATATCAGAAATCATCCCTCTGTTTTCTATCGTCTGATATGACAAGCAACAGAAAGAATTGAAGGCCGTTTTGCTTTCATTTGTAGACAACGCCCCAGTAGGGCAACATTCAATGCATTTATGGCATGAGCCACATCTTTTTTGTGTGGGTTTGTCATATTCAAGTTCAATATCCAAAAAAAGTTCTCCCAAGAAAAACATGCTACCTGCATGTGGAATTATCAGTTGGTGATTGCGTCCTGTCCAGCCCAGGCCGGCGCGCTCTGCCCAATATCTTTCCAACACAGGCGCTGAGTCACAAAATGCTCGATATTTGATAACGCCGATTTTTGCTGCTAGTTGGCGGAGTTTGGATTTTACAATTTCGTGATAATCATGGCCTAGCGCATATGCTGCCAATTGGTATTCACCTTCGGGTAAATGCTTGGCGGGAGCATAGTTGAGGGCTACGCAAACAATGCTTTTCAAACCATCCATGAGTAGTCGTGGGTCGAGTCTTTTGTCCGTATAATTGTCCATGTATGCCATATCGGCATTGCCATCCGTCTCCAACCATCTACGCAAATTGTTGGCTGTGTCTTCATCAACAGTTTCTGCGCGTACAATCCCGCAAGCAAAAAAGCCGAGGTTACGAGCCTCGGCTTTTATTTCATTCGAAAGTTTTGAATTCATATCCATGCTCTTTCAGCCATTTTAACGACTCAGGAAGTGCATAATGCAACTTCTCAATACTTTTCAGCGAATCGTGAAATGTGATTATTGAACCGTTGCGGGCATATCTTTCCACGTTGTTGAGTATATCCTTTGCAGTCATCCATTTAGAATAATCTCGTGTTACGAGATCCCACATCACAATGCGATATTTTCGCCCCAACCATGCATATTGGTCCAGTCTCATCCAGCCATGTGGCGGGCGGAACAGATTTGTGTGAAGTAATTCGTCTGCTTTCTCAGCGTTGGCACTATATGTCTTTATTGTATGTTTGGCACCACCAATGTGATTGTATGTATGATTGCCAATGCGGTGACCCGCATCAACAATCATCTGATACATTTCGGGATGCTTTTTTACATTATCACCAACCATAAAGAATGTAGCTTTAGCCCCAAACTCAGCCAAGGTCTTAAGAATAAATGGAGTCGACTCCGGAATAGGACCGTCATCAAATGTCAGATATACTGCACGTTCGAGTTTGTCCATTCTCCATGTTGCTCTGGGATACAACCAGCGCAACCATTTAGCCGGCTGCTCTATAAACATTCTTTATTGGCCTTGGTTAGGGATTACTCCACCTTTGTTCCGATATTGTGAGTAGAGGTTTTCTACTATCTTCATCTGTTTTGCAGCCAAACCATTGTCAACCATGGCTGTGATTTGATTAACCTGCTGCATGATATATAGTTGGGTCATACAGTCATTCTGCGACTGTGTGAAACGTGAACCTGTGAGCGACATATACCAGTTCATATATTGCAAACTGTTATTCCATATTTCGTTGAGCGTTAGTAAAGCCTTTGCTTTTTGACCTAACATTGTGTAAGCACGTGCCATGTCATTACCACCACTCAGATAGTTCATAGGAACATTATATGTAGGAATCTCTTTTTCGCATTTCTGAAGAACTTTTAGTGCTTTGTCTTTCTTGTTCTCAGCAATGAGTTGCAATGCCAAACTTGCAAACAGACGGCGGTGCGTATAGCACATGCGCATAACGGTCTCGTCAAGATACAGTCCCTTGCGGCTAAGACCACCATACTTGTAGCGGAACATTACATTATTGTATGTCTTCTCTGTATCGAAGTTCTTTGCGCCTTTCTTGTTGGTGGTGAACGGTGTGATACGGTTGGCCAGTCCCTCTTGCACGAAGTTGTCACCCAAATTCATATAGTTCTCCTCTCCAACGGTGAGCGCTACATATATTGGGCGAGTCCAGTCGCATTGAGAGATCATCTCAAGCATCATCAAATCACCCTTGTATAGAGCGTTCTTTCCTGCCAGTGAGATAACCATTCTGTCGGGTATCGTATCACTTGCCATCATCATGCCGCTCTTCTTTACAGCCTCTTTGTCTATCGTCACGTATAGCGTGTCGGTAGGAATGATGTGCATTTCTGAATCTTTTGAGCGAACCCAATACTTCATGATATTCTTTAGCTCGAAAGGATTGTCACCAAACTGTGCTTTAGCCTGCTTTGGATTTTGTTTATAGAAGTCAAGAATCTGCTGTTTTGCCTGAGGTTGTATTTCTACATATTCGTTTGTTCCGGAACAATAGTCCAGTCGTGGCCATGTGATAGGCACTGATGGTGAATTGTATGCGGGACGTTTCATCTGGTCGATATACCAATCTGTTTGTAGATAGCTCAAGTTGCAGACACGTGCGTCTGTACGAACTCCTTCAACATCCTGATTATACCAGAGAGGGAATGTGTCATTATCACCATTTGTGAACAGAATTGGATTCCCCTTGTCTTGCAGTGTCATCAGGTAATTTTGACCGAAGTCGCGGCATGTGTAGCGTCCGCTGCGGTCATGGTCATCCCATGTCTGTGATACCATTTGTATTGGTACGATCAAACAGAGTAGTGCCACGATAGCAGCAACATAGGTGCCTTCGACATGAAGATATTTCTTAATCAAGTCGGGTATTGCCGCGACACCCATGCCGCACCAGATCGCAAATGCATAGAATGAACCGGCATACGCATAGTCTCGTTCTCGTGGCTGCATGGGCACCTGGTTAAGATAAACCACGATAGCCAGACCTGTCATGAAGAACAGGAAGAATACAACCCAGAACTGGCGTATGCCGCGACGGCCACGGAATGCCTGCCAGAACAAGCCTATAAGACCTAGCAACAGCGGCATACAATAGAATACATTGTGTCCCTTATTTGATTTCAAGTCATCAGGCAGCTTGCTTTGGTCGCCCAGTCGTGCGTTATCAAGAACCGATATACCCGTAATCCAGTTTCCATGCTCAAGTTCTCCATTACCTTGTATGTCGTTCTGACGTCCGGCAAAGTTCCACATAAAGTATCGCCAATACATGAAATTGCACTGATAAGAGAGGAAGAAACGGATGTTCTCCATTTGGGTGGGCATCTTGATATTCATTGTTTCGCCGCAACGATCATAAGGAACGTCATTTCCGTCTACACCACCCATCCAGTCTTCATAGGCCTGTTTGTGAGAAGAATCGTACATGCGGGGGAATACCATGTTTTGTGCATACGCGTAATTATTCTTGTGACTCACGATGAAGTAAGAGTCTTTTTCGCTCTTCGATGCTTTCTCTTTGCGTTGCCATATCGGTGCGCCTTCGTTCATGCGTGGTTTGCACATGTTCCCGTCTTGGTCAAGCTGAACCTGGGACGTGTATGCTTGTCCGTACATCAATGGACGGTCGCCATATTGATCGCGACTCAAGTAATTGCCTAAGGTAAAAATATCCTCAGGTGAGTTCTGGTCCATAGGAGGGTTCGCGGATGAACGGATTACTATCAATGCATAACTGGAATATCCAATCATAATCATCAACATACATAATAAAGCTGTATTCTTTACACGTGCGCTGACTAAAGGTATAACCTTCTTTTCAACCTTTTGCTTGCGGTTTAATGCAACCCAAATTAATGCCAGAATGACAATACCTATGACAGCTGCAGACCAACCGTATCCGTAGAACGGAATACCAAGCATGCCTACTGTAGTTGTAAATGCGATGTTCTCGCGCTTCTGACTTTTGTCTGTATACGTTTCGTATATTGCCCATATCACACTGCTTACAAGTAGTATGATATATACAATCTCGCCTGTATTGAATGGGCAGCCTAGTGTGTTTACAAAGAACAACTCGAACCATCCTCCGACGGTGATGATACCGGGAACAACGCCATAAAGCACTGCCGCAACAAGCACAAATGATATGAGTAGTGCAATGAACGAGCCTTTCAACTCTACTTTCGGGAACTTGCGGTAAACGAAAACGAGTACGATTGCCGGAATACAGAGCAGGTTAAGCAGGTGTACACCAATGCTCAAGCCTGTCATATATGTGATAAGCACAAGCCAACGGTCGCTGTGAGGCTCGTCGGCATGGTCTTCCCATTTCAGGATAAGCCAGAAGACTATAGCTGTAAAGGCTGAAGAGTAAGCGTAAACCTCACCTTCAACAGCACTGAACCAGAATGTATCACTGAACGCATAGATGAGTGCTCCGACAAGACCCGCCCCCTCGATGGATATGAACTTAGCTGTTGTCAGTGAGTCCCAATCCTTCAAAATTAGTTTGCGTGTCAGATGAGTTATTGTCCAGAAGAGGAACAATATGGTGGTTGCACTAAGCAATGCGCTCATGGTGTTTACCATACGTGCTACTTGTGATGCGTTGCTAGCAAAGTGTGAAAACAAGTTTGCCGTAAGCATAAAAAATGGTGCGCCTGGTGGATGCCCGATTTCCATCCTGTAACCTGTCGTAATAAATTCAGGACAGTCCCAAAAACTGGCTGTCGGTTCAATTGTTGAACAATATGTATAGGCTGCGATTAGAAACGCAATCCATCCCAGCACATTGTTCACTAATTTGTACTGTTTCATTATTTATTTTAAAATATGTGATGTTTTTTCGAAATATCGCTTGCAAAGATAATGTTTTATATTGATAACAGAAAGAGGAAAGACAAAATTTAAAATAATGTAATATTATAAATTGCCATTTAACTGTTTTTGTCATTGTTTTTATCCATTATTCAATCTTTGTGACTTTTTAATATGCGATGTGGTATGTCTCCATGGCCGAGTAGTTCTATCGGGCATCCAAAATGCTCGTTAAGTTCTTCCTCGGTAACCTCTGTGCTCGCGTGATAATGCAGTGTAGTATTCACGCATGCCACGTCTTTTACATTTCGCAATATCGTTCCGATGTCGTGACTTACGATAATTATTGCACAATCCAAATTTATTGCTTCAAGCATTTTGTACATCTGTTCTTGAAAGCGTTGGTCAATATATGTGTTTGGTTCGTCGAGTATCACAACTTCGGGCTTTGAGACAATGGCGCGGGCAAGTAGCACACGCTGCAATTGTCCACCACTCAATGACCCGATATGTCTTTTTTCAAGCCCTTTTAACTCCATTCTTTCTATGGTATGTCTGACACATTCGTGTTGTGCTTTAGAATAAGGTTTCATAAACCGTTTCTGACGGCTCAGTCCGGAAAGTACAACTTCATATATTGATATCGGAAATTTCTTGTCAATGTCATTGTATTGAGGTAGATATCCCATAGTGATTTCTCTCACATGTTTTCCATTACGCAAATATGTTACATTCCCCTCTTTGGGTTTCATCAACCCAAGAATAATTTTTACCAATGTGGTCTTCCCTCCACCATTGGGCCCTATAATACCCAAAAAGTCGTGGTCATAGACAGTGAGAGATACATTCGCTAATGCAGTAGTTTCATCGTATCCTGCGGTAATGTTGTCAAGTTTAATTATTGGTTGCATACCTATATAACCCTATTTTAACAGTTTTGCAACTTTTATCATTTCGTCATCCCATTTATAGCTTAGTGGGTTTATTTCCTCCAGTTTGGCACCAACGCTTTTTGCGACAATCTCTGTATTGCGGTTGGCGAATTCTTTCTGAACAAACATTGTTCTCACTCCTTTTTTCTTTGCTGATATGATAATTGCTTGCAATTGACTGGCAGACGGTTCCCTTCCATTTTCTTCTATAGGGATCTGTGTCAATTCATATTCTTGTGCATAGTAGGTGAGGGCAGGGTGGTAAATAAGAAATGCAGTTTTCTCCTTTGTCAGATTCTCTTGAATCTTTGTGTTAATCTGTCCTATTCTTTCAATCAGGTTATCCAAGTTATTTTTAAATAAGGTGCTGTCTTTAGAGTCTATTTTAGACAAAGAATGATAAATGTTGCGTGCAATGATAATTGCATTGGCACAACTCATCCAAGTATGAGGGTCTGCGATTCCATTTATGCTCCTTGCTGATGTGATACCTTCGGATGAGTCAATGATGATAGTGTGTGGGGCATTGGCTTCAATTTTTTTCATCCATGTGCGCTCGAAACCAATATTACCCACTTTAATGTACAGGTCACTCATTGACAAGTCCATCATTTGTTGAGCTGTAGGCTCATATGTCTCTGGATTACCACCATTAGGCACCATCGTTTTGACGTCGAAATTCCCTCCGGCTATTTGTTCTGTGAAATATCTGAGTGGTTCGATGGAAACAGTGACAATCCGTTTGTTATCAACTTTTGGTGAATTGCACGATGCCAATGTCAGTGCTACAATAAATAAATAAAATTTTCTCATATTCTTAAAATATCAAGCTTCCTCCGTAGATTAGTAATATGTAACGGAGTAATTTTCCTATTGTTATGCTCGTGAAAGAGATCCAGATGTTGGCTCTCATTAATCCGAGAACTATTGTAATTGCGTCTCCAAATACAGGGATGAAAACGAAAAACCCTATCCATGCGCCATGTCCTGCCATAAACCGTTCAGCTTTATCCAAACTCTTTTTCTTGACATGCAGGTAGTGCTCTATCCAGTCTAGTCTGCCCATCCTGCCAATGACATAATTGAACATTGAGCCTGCAACATTACCAATGGTTCCATATATTACTAATGGAACCGGTTGAAGACCTGCTGCCAAAAGCCCAAGCATAACAGCCTCGCTACTGAACGGCAAGATACTTCCGGCAAGGAAAGCTGCTATCAACATTCCCCAATACCCGTAATTTATCAGAAAATCAATGATGGCATCCATAAATTATATGCTGTTAATGCGAGAGCTGCAATCAAGATTACATAAAAGGCGATATTTGTTATCCATGTATGGGTGAGGGCTATGAAATGTCCGATCAGTGGGGCCGTATTGATAATCATGATGTACATTAATATATTATAATGTTGTGGTTGCAATACTAGAAATATAATTGTGCATATATCAACAGTAATGAATGTTTCATAAATCATGCGTGTCCTGATTTTGTCATTATAGCTATTGCGCAGGAAATGAATTATTCCTGTGACAGCTAATATGGTGACAAATGCAAATGTTATGATTTGATGTTCTGTTAAGTTGTTGTAAACAAATAAATTATGGAAATCAGTCAAACCCCAAAAGTGATTGATGAATGTTTCATATTCGCCAATGTAGACATAGTATCCGCCAATAAACCAATATGGAGCGATAAGTCCGAGTACAGATGCCCAAAATGTGCGTCCGCTCATAGCCAATATATTTAAGGCAAGTAATATCCATAATATCGGTACAAAGAATAATATTTGTACGAATATGCTAGAGGCCAGTCCTAAACAAAAGAAAGCATAAAACACCCATCCCGCAGCACGCTTATCTTGATATGCATGGAAAATAGTGATATAGAAAGCGACAAAACACAACAGAACAATTGCTCCGTCACGAGATGGAAATATTATACTTGCCGCCATGATAAGAACCAAGAATGAACATGTAATCATGCGACTGTATATACGAATAAGGGCATTCGCATTATTTAGTTCCACCATCATATAAGTGGATATAACCAGACATCCCGTCTGAATCCACATCAAATTGTTTGCTAGTTGGCATACTATGCAAACAATAATTGAGTAAATTGCTGTAATTGGCAAGGCAAATCTGCTCTCGGCTATCCTGTTCTGAATTCTTTTGTATGCCATTTGTATAAAATTATAACCGCTATATATAAAGATAGTCAAAGGCTATTCCCTCCAAGGAAATAGAGGAAATAACCAATGCCATATTTGCCATTAGAGATCTTGTCCTATGTCGCTTCGTAAATGTTTGTCTGTGAACTGTATTTTAAGTGCTTCATCGAAACTTTTTTTAAGTGCTTCTTCCTTGTCCTTTCCATAACTGCTGACAGCAATCACCCGACCGCCGTTTGTCACAATATGGCCGTCTTTGAAAGCGGTGCCACTATGGAATACAATACTTCCCTCCACATCGTCTATACCTGTGATTGGATAACCTTTCTTGTATGTCTGAGGATAGCCGCCACTTACTAGCATTACGCATACCGCAGCACGCTCGTCAAATTCAATGTTGCGCTTGTCTAGGTCGCCATTGGCAACACCTTCAAACAAGTCTACAATGTCACTCTTAAGACGCAGCATCACACTCTCCGTTTCCGGGTCGCCCATACGACAGTTATATTCAATGACCATTGGCTCGTTCTTCACATTGATGAGTCCGAAGAAGATGAAACCTTTGTAGTCGATATTTTCCTCTGAAAGTCCGTCAACAGTGGGGCGGATTATTCGATCTTCTACCTTTTTCATCCATTCCGTTGTAGCAAATGGTACTGGCGTAACGCTACCCATACCGCCTGTGTTCAAGCCTGTGTCATGTTCACCTATGCGCTTGTAGTCTTTTGCCTCAGGTAGAATCTTATAATTTTTACCGTCAGTGAGCACGAATACAGAGCATTCTATACCACTCAGAAATTCTTCTATTACGACTGTTGCCGATGCGTCACCGAACATTCCCCCAAGCATGTCCTTAAACTCCCTTTTTGCTTCTTCGAGTGTTGGCACAATCAGCACGCCCTTGCCAGCGCATAATCCGTCGGCTTTAAGTACATATGGGGGTTGTAATTTTTCTAGAAATTTCAGCCCATCTTCTATATTTGTGCCGTTGAATGTGCGATATTTTGCTGTGGGAATGCCGTGGCGTTCCATGAACCCTTTGGCAAAATCCTTTGACCCTTCTAGCGCGGCACCTTGTTTTGACGGGCCAATTACGGGTATATGTGCAGTGCGTGCATCATTATTGAATTCATCGTATATTCCATTTACCAATGGATCTTCAGGTCCGACTACAATCATGTCGACATTGTTCTCTAAAACAAAGTCTTTTATTTTATCAAAATCGTTTACTCCAATTGCAACATTCTGACCGGCATTTGCTGTTCCTGCGTTACCCGGTGCAATAAACAGTTTTTCCACTTTCTCGCTTTTGGCAATCTTCCAAGCCAACGCATGTTCGCGACCGCCGCCTCCTAACAATAATATATTCATACCTTTTATTTTAGATAATCTTCAAAATACTGCGTAATTCTCTCGTGAAGATGTGTGCTTTGGTGACCACGCATATTGTGCGGTTCGCCCGGGTACACAAAAAAGTCTGGTTGTGTGCCTGCTCCGATGCATGCCTTGATGAAACTCAGCGCATGTTGTGGCACTACTGTTGGATCATTCAAACCTATGATAATCTGCAATTTACCTTTCAAATTTTTAGCTTTGTGCAACAGACTGCTACTGGCATACCCTTCGGAATTGGTCTTCGGTGTGTCCATGTAGCGTTCTCCATACATCACCTCATACCATTTCCAGTCTATAACAGGACCGCCAGCTACACCCACTTTGAATACATCCGGATATGTTGTCATCAGGTTGGTTGTCATGAAACCGCCAAAGCTCCAACCGTGCACGCCCATTCGTGTACTGTCTACATAGGCCAGTGATTTAAGATATTCCACGCCTTTGATTTGGTCTTTCATTTCCTCATCGCCAAGATGACGAAATGTGGCTTGTTCGAATGCTCGTCCACGGTCGCAACTGCCACGATTGTCTAGAATGAAGAGCAGATAGCCTTTTTGAGCCATATATGTTTCCCATCCACGACTCCAGTAGTGCCAGCGTGCCTCCACATTGCGGATGCCCGGACCACCATATACATATACAATTGTTGGATATTTCTTTTTGGGGTCAAAATTTACTGGTTTTACCATCCGGTAATACAAATCAGTAGCGCCGTCTGCCGCCTTGATGGTTCCGCATGAATATTCTGGTACATTATATCCAATCCAAGGATCGTTAGCTTTGAAATAGTTCGTACATTTACCCGTAGAAACATTTATGATATCAATATTACGTGGAACTTTTGGTTCGGTGTAATTGTCCACAATCCATTTTCCGGTAGGAGAGAGTGCCATTTTGTGACCTCCGTCCGCTTCTGATACATTGGCATGGCATCCCTTGCCGTTGTCAAGTAGTGTGCGCTTGCCATTGTCAATGTTTACAGAATAGATATTGTTTTGTATCGGACTGCACTCCGAAGATAATATTACTGCCTCTTTCCTCGTGATGTTGAATCCCATCAGGTCAAGCACTACCCATTTGCCACTGGTAATTTGCTTTAGTTGCTCACCTTTTGTGTTAAATAGATACAAGTGGTTGTATCCATCTTTCTCACTTTGCAGTAAGAACTTGGAACTGTCCCAAGGTAAAAAAGTGATTGGAGTCATAGGGTGCACATATTTGTCATTGTGCTCATGATACAAGGTTGCAATTTTGTTGCCGGTGCGGGCATCATACGATTCCAATTGCATGTCGGTCTGGTCTCGGTTAAGTTCTATAAGGTATATACACTTATTGTCCGGACTCCATGTGATGTTAGTGAAGTATCTGTCAGTCGGGTCTCCAAGATTCAGATATATTGTATTGCCTGATTCAAGGTCATACACACCAATAGTTACTTTGTGGCTTGTTTCTCCGGCCATTGGGTATTTTATTGGCGTCTCCGTTGCAATGCGCGTGTCGATATCTACGAGGGGATAGTCTGCAACCATGCTTTGGTCCATACGGTAGAAAGCCAGGTGCTGTCCGTCGTTACTCCAGAATGTTCCTTTATAAATCCCGAATTCATCACGATGAACACTTTGGGCATAGACAATTTCACGACTTCCGTCACTGGTCAGTTGATTTGTCTTTCCTTTTGCATCTGTCACACATAGATTGTCGTTTCTAACGAAAGCCACAGCACGCGATTGTGGACACCATTCCTCATAGCTTTCATTCTTGCAATTCTGGCTCCACACTTTTTTGTGTTGTTTCCAATCAATCAACATCCGCTCGTCTCCATTGCTGACAAGAACCAAAGTCTTGCTGCCATAAGGGAATTGTGCATAGTAGAGTGAACGTATCTTGCGATCAGCAGATGATGATCCACCCCATTTGTTTATTTCATCTAGGGTGAACAGGATGTTTTCTTTATTTGTGTTCTTGTCAATTGTGGCGCAATTTTCAATGTTTGTGCATACCAATTCATCACCCCACCAAGCGGTGTAGCGGTTCTTTGGCGTCATGTTGTGATAATTGTTGCCGCCAAAGTTCAGGTCTTCCAGTGAGAACTGCTTCTGTGCAGATGCCGTCATCGCAATCATCAGACAAACGAACAAACACTTAATCTTCATCATTGTCGAAGCTCCTTTTCTTCCCGAATTTGCTTGTGCTGCTGCGATTGCCACCCTTGTTGACACTTCTGCCGCCTTTATCAAACATCCCACCCTTGTCATAGCCTTTGCTTCCACGAAAGTCACGTGATCCACGAGAATCGGAACCACGGAAGTCACGCGAGCCACGAGAGTCTGAACCACGGAAGTCTCGCGAGCCACGCGAGTCACGTGAATGGTCAAACGGTCTGCGCTCTCTCCAGTTTCCACGGTCATCGCTTCTGCGGTCACCGTCACGGTGGAAGTCCCCGCGGTCGTCTTTTCTTTCCAATGAATGGAATGTGAACGAACGAATATCTGCTTCCGCATTTTCCTCATTCTCGTCCAAACGTTTTTTGAATTCACGGTTGGCCTTGAAACGATGTTCCTCTGCCATCTGTTTCTTTTCGAAATCGGTCTTTACCACACCTCCCTCACTTCTATACTCGCTCATCTTGCCACCAAAAATGGCATATTTTCGGAATTCGCATTCCAGTGATCCGTTGTAAACCGGTATTTTGATAGATGGTTTTAAACCGATCTGTTCGAAACATTCCTCGCGATAACTCAATACCCATGCGTCATTGCCCATGAATTGATGCTTGAGGCGTTCGCCTATCATCTTGTATGTACCAAGCAGGTTGGGTGTGGATATACGCTCTCCATATGGGGGATTCATCACCATGATGCTTGGGTTGGCTGGCTTCTGGAAATTTTTAAAGTCAGCTTGCTCTACTGTTATGTCGTTAGTCAGACCGGCTGCCTTTAGGTTTATACGGGCTGTATTCACGGCCTTCATGTCTATGTCATAGCCATAGATGTGGTGTGCAAACTCGCGCTCTTTAGAATCATCATTGTATATGGAGTCGAAGAGATCTTGATCGAAGTCGGGCCATTTCTCGAAAGCATATTCCTTTCTGAATACGCCTGGACTCATGTTGTGTGCGATGAGTGCCGCCTCGATAAGTATTGTTCCCGAACCGCACATCGGGTCAATGAAGTCTGTGTCACCCTTCCATCCCGTCATCAGTATCATGCCGGCAGCCAAAACCTCGTTGAGCGGTGCTTCCACCGATTCCTGACGATAACCGCGACGGTGCAGAGATTCTCCGCTTGAGTCGAGGCTCAGCGTGGCATCATCGTCAGCTATATGGATATGTAGGCGCATGTCCGGATTTGATACAGATATATTTGGACGTGTGCCTGTCTTATCTCTGAATTGATCAACAATCGCGTCTTTAACTTTATATGTTACAAACCGTGAGTTGCGAAACTCTTCAGAATAAACAACAGAATCTACAGAGAATGTCTTCCCGCTTTCTATCAGTTCGCTCCAGTCAATCTTTTGTACTTCGTCATAAACTTCGTCCGCAGATCTTGCCTTGAAATGCTTGATTGGTTTCAGTATGCGAATTGCCGTGTGTAACTGGAAGTTTGCACGATACATCATTTCCTTGTTACCGGTAAACGACACCATGCGCCGTCCGATTTTTACATTGCTTGCGCCCAATTGGACAAGCTCCTGAGCCAAAACGGGTTCTAGCCCCATAAAGGTTTTGGCGATGAGTTCAAATTCCATCTTAAATTATTCTAAATTATATAATTTTTCTATATTCTTATAGATGAATGATTAAAGTTAGATGTTTTTTGTACTATCATTAACCTTTCATCCTTTCTTATATTTCTTCGTGTTCGGTTCCATGTCTTCAGTCACCCATACATTAGCCCCTACCACGCAGTCTTCTCCAATAGTTATGCGTCCTAGCACGGTGGCGTTGGCATAGACGACCACGCCGTCCTCCAATATAGGGTGGCGTGGGACGCCTTTTATAGGATTGCCCTCATCGTCCAAAGGGAAACTCTTGGCACCTAATGTCACGCCCTGATACAATTTCACGTTGTTGCCAATGATACATGTGGCGCCGATTACAACACCAGTACCGTGGTCTATTGTGAAATATTCTCCAATAGTAGCGGCGGGGTGAATGTCAATGCCTGTTTCAGAGTGTGCCATTTCTGCCATCATTCGTGGAATGAGCGGTACGTCCAGTTCTATCAGTTCATGAGCTATACGATAATTTGTAAGCGCCTTTATCACTGGATAGCACGATATAATCTCTCCATAGCTTTCTGCTGCCGGGTCGCCGTTATATGCAGCAACCACATCTGTCGCCAGCGTCTTTCTTATCTTAGGTAGGCGCGAAATTAGTTCTGCTGCTAGATGTTCTGCCTTATCGCGCTTTTCGCTCAACTCCTGATAAGACTCATCCTCGCATGTCTTGCAAAAGCATAATCCTGCTAAAATTTGATCTGATAACAGTTTGTGAAGCCTTTCCACATTAACACCGATATGATATCTGATAGTCCTAATATTGACTGAGGATTTTCCGTAAAATCCAGGAAAAAGTATGGAACGAGACAATCCAATAATTTCTTCGAGCGCCTTGCCCGAAGGTAGTGGATTCCCGTCACGATGCTGATGAAACAGACCATTGAGCGATTGCTGTTCTGATAGTGTGTCAACGGCTTGAGTCAATATATGAGTCAAGTTGGGGGTACTCATTTTATCCTTGTGTATCAATATTTGCGCTACAAAATTAATAATAATAATTGATATCCAAAAGAATATTGGTGTTTATGTGAATAAAAATCATTGTAATAGAAATGAAATACGTGTTTGAGACCTTTGTAATGTGTTGTACAGACCTAGACTAATCTAAAAATATTTAAGAAATGGCTTTATTGTTCATCACGCATATGAACAGATATTGTCATGCAATGAATAAAGTTCGAGATTAAAGAATTCTTCATACTTGTATCCATACGTTTTCCTTCCTGTCGTTTTGACCTTGTGGATTATCCCCTCTGTTTTGGCTGTAGATATATGGCAGTTGCATAAGCAGAACAAGTGGTATAATAAGCAGAATTCCATATGCTTTTTTGTAGTGATTATAAAAATAATGGATTTTCTGCTTGTTTCTTTGATAATGGGTAAACTTTATTAGTTCATTTGTGCAATAAGCAGGGGAAGTTACCCGGCAAAATTAAAATTATATTATTGTCATTTTAATCAAAAAAGTTTACAACAACCCTTAAAATACAGGCCTTGTTTCAAAAAAGTTTCCCCACGGCCGCAAATACGCGATTCTAGAGCGATATTACAACGTGTTGAAATTCAGGTTGTTAGTAATTCAGAACAAAATATTAACCACTAAATGTGTCGCATTTTGATCCCTTTTCGGTTGGCATCCAACCGTTAGACGCATTGCAAGTTACGGTTAATGGCGGGCTAAGTAACGGTTAGCGGCATCTCCGGAAGACGTAAATCGCAGAAAACGGAGCATGTTTTCCACGAATTAACGTCTCCTTTCATGTTTTTTGCTTTCGGTTTGATTAATTTCAACGCTAGATTCAAGAAGTAAGTGTGATACTTTTTGGTGAATAAAAGTTTATAAAATCATGGAAAACACCGAGTAATTAATCTTGCGGTGAGAGTTCATGCTACCAAAAGCAGAAACCACAAACCGGCGAGGTAGGTTGAATACGTACTAATTTAATTCCGCCAATATGTAATATCTAGAATATTTGTATTTTATATCCAAACGTCAACCAAAAACTATTGAGTGTTGCATCGCCTATGATTTGTTTTGTCTTGGAATCTTCAGAGCCGGCAATCTTGCGGAATGAATAGATGTAACGGGCATCGATAATCAGTTTGCCAAATTCTATGGTTGCACCAACGGGTATGCCGTATTGACCGGCTTTTATGTCGTCTTTTATATCCTGATAATTGGCGCGTGCATAAACAATGTATCCCGTATGAAAACCGGTGTACAGACTAAAATGTTGCTTTAATGCCGTTATCGGATAGTATTTTAGCAAGAAATCGAGGTTTAGCAAATTCAAACTATAATCATAATTTGCATTCTCGGGATAATACATCACGTCATGAGCACCCTGATGCGTGAAATACATCTCTGTGTCCCATGCCAGTTTCTTGTTGATAAAGTATTCAATACCCAACCCTCCAGTGAATCCCGGCTTGTAACTGCTGCTGCGATTTAGAAAGTTGGAGTAGTTGGCTCCAATTTTCGGTATGACGAAAGCATCACCTTCAGATGCCTGGGCTTTGATGTCGACAACACTGATTATCAGAGATAATACTACGAACAATAGTTTTTTCATCTTTATTATTTTATTTGTGCAAAGATAGTAATTTTTATCAAGATATACAAAATAGTGACAAAAAAATGCTTTTTATGTGTTCATGAATAAAAATAAGACGGTATTGCAACTTTTGCACTGCAAGTATCGTCTTATATATATAACAAAATATAACGAAAATGAAACGTATAGGATTTATTGTTTTTAGTCTGATATTGATGATTTCTTTATCATCATGTGTAAGGCATTATTCACGCTTGAGCTATAAGAATTCTCCACAGACGACGAGCAAAAGAGTGGTGAAATATTTTGATAAAATTGTGATGGATGCTTGTTGTAATGTGCATTATATACAAGGTGATGCGCCAAGCGTACGTGTCGTTGGACCTGCGAAAATGGTGAAGGGTATTGTGACGGAGTGTGATGGTTCTACACTCACCATCAGACTTTCTACTTCGGACGAATTCTTTGGATTCGGTGATAGCAATAATGTTGATGTCTATGTCACTTCCCCCGATTTGATTGATGTTAAATTGAATGGATCGGGTGACTTTTCTGCAGAAGGGAAGATAGACAGTGATACGTTGAACGTCTGTCTTTTTGGTAGTGGTGATGTTGATGTGTCAGATGTCATTTGTGATAAAATGACAACTACGATTAGAGGCAGTGGAAATATAAGTGTTAAGCGTTTACAGTGCTTGGAATCGTCAATATCCCTGTATGGTGCAGGTGATATAAAAATCAATCATTTTAATGTGGAAAAATCAGACATAGTGTTGAGGGGTGTCGGCGATGTTGATGTGGATTTCGCTGATTGTGGTAGCGTGAAGTGCGAACTGTATGGAGTTGGGAACATCACGTTGAATGGTAGCGTGAGGTCATTGACTAAAAAGGTTATGGGCACAGGTGATATTGATACCGATGAACTGAAAATCAGGACGAATAAATGAAGAAATGGAATGGACTGATGCTATTAAGGAAGAAGTAAAGTCAATGTCCTGAATGCGCGGTCTTTTCCAATTCCGGATTTTCTTTTTTACTTTTATAATGTCTCATATGTACTTAATTAATAATGATAAAACAAAAATGAGCTAAAAAGTTTTCTGTTTCCATTCATAATATGTAACTTTGCATCGTAAATTATTACATGCAAGAATATTCCATATGAAATATGCAATAATAGCCGCGGGTGAGGGTTCACGTCTAGCCCAGGAGGGGGTTGATGTACCAAAGCCACTTGTGAAAGTTCAGGATGAACATCTAATAGACAGACTTATTCGTGTCTTTATGGCACATGATGCCGAGGAAATAGACGTTATCTGTAATGGTTTGACCACTTGTGTGAGCCGGCATCTGAAAAAAATAAAAGACAACGGTCTGCATGGCAGTCCTGTTCCGTTAAGATTCATAGTTAAGAGTACTCCCAGTTCGATGCATAGTTTCTTTGAACTGAGTAAAATTCTTAACGATGGACCTTTTGTTCTTACTACCGTTGATACTATATTCTGTGAGGAAGAATTTTCCATATATATATCACGTTTCAAAGAGGTTCTTGCACAAGGTGAGGACGGCTTGATGGGTGTCACTGATTATATCGATGACGAAAAACCTCTATATGTGGGCACGGATGAGAACTTGAATGTCACTGGTTTTTATGATGACAATTCACATAATTGCCGTTATATTTCTGGTGGAATATATGGTCTTGCCCCAAACACATTAGGCACTCTTTACCGTTGTATGGACAGGGGCGAATGCCGAATGCGCAACTTTCAGCGTGCTCTGATAAGGGACGGCCTCAAGCTGGAGGCTTATCCGTTTAGCAAAGTTCTCGATATTGATCATGCCAGCGATATCGAAAAGGCAGAAAACTTTTTAAAGATAAAAAAATAAGTAGTTGTGGAAAAACGTATCCTAGCTATCAGACGCGATGACCGTTACTCACCCAACTCAGAGGAAAATGATCGGGCGATATTGCAGTCGGTTATTGATCGTTTGGGAACGGGTGTGATGATGATTGACGAAGTTGATTTCACTACGGACGATGATGCAGATGTGTATCTTTCCATGGGGCGTATGGCTGCTACGGTGTCACTTTTGAAACACAAGGAAGATAACGGTGCCTTGGTAATTAATAGTGGATATGGCGTGGAGGCTTGTACCCGTAGCCGATTGGAAAAGACAATGAGACAATATCATATACCGATGCCTGCAATGACGGATGATGCCGGATTCTGGCTAAAACGTGGAGATGAAACTGCACAGAACAAAAACGATGTGGTCTATTGCAAGGACGAGACGGCATTGACAAAGGCTAAGGCTGAGTTTCGCCGTCGTGGAATTATAGATATGGTGGTCAGTGCTCATGTGCGAGGCGATCTGATAAAGTTTTACGGAGTGGTTGGTGGTTTCTTCCGTTATTTTTATCCATGTGATGACCATCAGTCTAAATTCGGTGATGAATTGGTGAATGGCGAAGCCCATCATTATAAGTTCGATTTGGGGCATTTGCAGCAGACTGTGGCCCGATTGGCAAAGATTGTGAGAATAGATATTTATGGCGGAGATGCAATCGTTGAAGCTAATGGGAATATAAATATAATTGATTTTAATGATTGGCCCAGCTTTTCGCGTTGTCGTGAAGAGGCTGCTGATGCCATTGCAAGATATATAAATGAAAAATGAGCAAATATAAAGAACTGTTAGAAGCATCATTTAAATCCAGCGAAACTGAAGAGTGGCTTGATATCCACTTTACCCGTCCAATAGGGTTGGTCTTTGCTCTGTTTTGGAATAGGTTGGGCGTGCATCCTAATGCCATTACAATACTATCAATATTCCTGGGAATTGGATCGGGAATGATGTTCCGTTATACGGATTTCACACATAATCTGTTGGGAGTATTTCTGTTGATGTTTGCCAATTTCTGTGATTCGACAGATGGGCAGATGGCTCGACTAACAGGCCGGAAGACGTTGGTGGGACGAGTGCTAGACGGGTTTTCTGGTGATGTATGGTTCTTTTGTATATATGTAGGCATAGGTCTGCGTCTGCAGTTTCAATATATACCGGGCACAGACATCCATTGGGGTGTATGGATATGGGTGCTGGCTGCCATAGCAGGTCTAGTGTGCCATTCACCGCAGAGTTCTTTGAGTGATTATTATAGACAGATACATTTGTATTTCCTGAAAGGCAAGGCGGGAAGCGAACTGGACAACTACAAGCAGCAACGGACAATCTATGAGTGTACTCCAAAGCGAAATATAATAGCGCGCGCATTCTATTACAACTATTCCAACTATTGCAAAAGCCAGGAACGGCGCACTCCACAGTTTCAGGTTTTCTTTGCTTCATTAAAAGCAAAATATCACAATTCTGAGACTATGCCTGCAGAGTTGCGAGAGCGGTTCCTTAACGGCAGTAGACCGCTGATGAAATATACCAACTATCTCACTTTCAATATACGAGCCATCTGCATATATGTGACGTGTCTCCTAAATTGTCCGTGGGTGTATTTCCTGATTGAGATATTGGTGCTGAGCTGTCTTTATATTTACATGCACAGTAGTCATGAGAAACTTTGCGTAACATTAAATAATGAAATGAAATGATAAGAGGATACATCTTTGATTATGGTGGCACCTTGGACACAGCAGGCTGCCATTGGGGACAGATGATTTGGCATGCATACCAACGACAGCAAATGCCTGTGACTGAAGCACAGTTTCGTGATGCTTATGTATATGCTGAGCGTGCATTGGGAAGCAACCCCATCATACAATCGGACTATACATTCCACAAAACGTTAGATATAAAGATACGTATAGAAATGGAACATCTGTGCATGTCCGGTGCATGGGCAGCCGATGAGACCGAATTCCGTATCAAGCATAATGCTGTGCTGGACGATCTCTATCAGAAGGTAACGGTGATAACGGCACACAGCCGTGAGGTGCTCTCCAAACTTAAGAAGACGTATCCAATGGTGTTGGTGAGCAATTTCTATGGTAATATCAGCGAGGTCATACTCGAGTTCGGTTTCGGTTCTCTGTTTGATGACATTATTGAATCTGCCGTGGTTGGCATACGCAAGCCCGATTCACGAATCTTCTCGTTAGGTGTGAAATCGTTGGGTTTAAACCCTGAAGAGGTCGTTGTCGTGGGCGACAGTTTCTACAAGGACATACAACCTGCGATAAAGGCAGGTTGTAAGACAATATGGTTTAAGGGTGAAGGCTGGACTCACCAAACATACGACGAGAGCGTTCCTGATAAGGTAATTACAGACCTTTCACAAATACTATCATAGATGAACAGAAGTTTAAGGATATACTTGACAATAATAATCTGCCTTTTGGCCATTGCTGCTAATGCGCAGATATCTGGTGTTATCACTGATGCGCAGACGGGTGACTCTATTGCGTATCCAAGTGCCTCATATAAAGGGCAGCATGTGGCGGTGAGCGGGGATGCACATGGACGTTATTCGATAGTGTGTAATGAAGGATGGACGCTTATGTTCAGTGCTGTTGGTTATAAGTCACAATCGGTGCTGATGAAGCCGACAACGCCAAGTGTGCTCAACATAAAACTGAAACCAGATACTAAGCAACTGTCTGAAGTCGTGGTGAAACATAAGAGGGAAAAGTATTCTCGTAAGGATAATCCGGCTATAGAACTCATGAAGCGTGTAATAGCAGCTAAGAAGCGTACTGATTTAAGTAATCATGATTTCTACCAATACAACAAATATCAAAAGCTGACCCTGGCTGTTAATGAGATTACACCATCCCAACTGGACAGCGGTGCGTTGGGCAAAAAGAAATGGTTGGTTGACCAGGTTGAATTTTGCCCGTACAACAACAAACTGATATTGCCTGTCTCGGTAGATGAAACTGTTACCCAGCATATATACCGTAAGAATCCAAAGAGTGAGAAGGATATAATCATAGGTCAGAATTCTACTGGTATAAACCAATTGATACAGACGGGCGACATTCTGACCACAACCCTAAAAGACGTTTTTACCGATGTGAATATATATGATGACCAAGTGCGCCTGTTGCAGTATCCATTCACAAGCCCTATCGGAAAGGGTGCTATCGCTTTTTACCGTTATTACATCGTCGATACGGTGTATGTAGACCGGGATTTGTGTTATCATCTGGAGTTTCTGCCTAATAATCAGCAGGATTTTGGCTTCCGTGGAGAATTGTATATACTGAAAGACAGCACGTTGCATGTGAAGCAGTGTAACCTCACCATTCCAAGACGCAGCGATGTGAACTTCGTGGAAAATCTGCAGGTGAAGCAAGTCTATACCCATCTTTCCAATGGTGAATGGGCATTGTCTGTTGATGATATGATTGTTGAACTTGCTTTGACCAAATTCCTGCATAAAGCATTAGTTATAAGGACAACCCGATTGAGCGATTATGCTTTTGACGAATTACCAAAGAAACTGTTTAAGGGTAAGGCAAAGGAACGACGGGAAGCCGACGTCATGATGCGTGATGAGGCTTTTTGGAATAAATACCGCACGGTAGGGCTTACGCGCAGTGAGTCGTCTATGAATGCGTTTATACATAGAATAGAACAAATTAAAGGTTTTAAATTTATTATTTTCGGAGCCAAGGCTCTCATTGAAAATTTTGTCGAAACAGGCGATGGAAATCATCCAAGCAAACTCGATATCGGACCTATCAACACCATGCTGTCCAAAAATTTTATCGATGGCTATCGTACCCGTCTCAGTGTGCAGACCACGGCAAATTTAAATCCTCATTTGTTTTTAAACGGTTATTTCGCACGTGGATGGGATAGCAAGAAAAATTATTATAATGCGGAGATAACATACTCGTTTAACAAGAAAGAATATCTGCCACGTGAGTTTCCAAAGCGCACGCTGTCATTCTTGTCTACATACGATATCGCTTCTCCGTCTGATAAATTTATCCATACGGATAAAGATAATGTCTTCACAGCTTTCAAATGGGCAACAGTAGACAAGATGATGTTCTATAACCGTCAGCAGTTGACTTTTGAGCGCGAGGAAGAGTGGGGGCTCAAGACAACGCTCAGCTTGAAGACAGAGGAAAATGAGGCTGCCGGAACATTGTTTTTTCAACCGTTAAAGAACCCGGACGCTGGATTGTCGAATCTTATATCGAATATTTCAATTTTGGATCCAGGAAAATTATTGCACAACGGAAAGTTCCGTACTACCGAAGCAAACTTGCAATTTGAGATAGCACCGGGACGGACATATATTAACACTAAGCAGCGCCGTATCCCGATAAATCTGGATGCGCCAGTGTTTACATTGGGTCATACAATAGGATTGAAAGGATTTTTGGGTGGTGACTATCGATATAACCTGACAGAAGCAGGAATTTACAAGCGTTTTTGGATGAAGAGTTGGGGTAAAATAGACACATATGTCAAGGCGGGTGCAGAATGGAACAAGGTGCCATTCCCGTTGCTTATTATGCCTGCCGCCAATTTGTCGTACATCGTTGAGGACGAGTCGTTCAATCTTATCAATAACATGGAATTCTTGAATGACCGCTATGCCAGTCTGGATGTGAGCTGGGACATGAACGGGAAAATATTCAACCGTATACCTTTGCTCAAGAAATTGAAGTGGCGTGAATATTTGGGCGTAAAATGTTTGTGGGGTAAGCTTACTGACAAAAACAATCCAAACTTGGGGCAGAATACCAATGATGACATTTTGATGCAGTTTCCAGATGGTTGTTATGTAATGGACCCCAAAAGACCGTATTGGGAGTTGGTGGCAGGCGTGCACAATATCTTTAAGTTCCTCCACGTGGAATATGTACACCGTATGAATTATAATGATCTGCCTACTGCTCATAAAAACGGCATCCGACTGATGTTACGTGTTACATTCTGATATTAAAGACAAGAGGTTTGTCAACGGTAAATAGCCATTTCTTGACCTCGTTTATAGGTGAGAAATGGCTATTTGTGGTGTTCTTGAAAGCAGACTAATTGTAATTTAGAAAATTACATGTCAAAAATATAATTTTGCCTGCCATATTGTTTCTTATTTAATATCCCCGTGTTTAATAAACACAATGTCTACGTCCTGCATCGTAATAAGGCATCCCTTATGTTGCTCGTCCAAAACGGATTTGATGGTCGCAAGGAAATCTCTTATTGGTGCCTCGCTGTCAATCAACTCTACCGTCACAGGAACCTTTTCTGAAAACTCCCAAAATGATGCCGGTACGAAATCAGATGATGTGCCGTAGCCCATTACACCTTTATATATTGTGGCGCCGGCTACTCCAAGTTCTCTTGATGTACGTGCTAAATACTGATACAGGGGTTCATTCTTGTATCTGTCAGTGTTACTGACATATATTCTCAGTTTTTTTGCTTTTTCGTTTATTTCCATGATGTTTTCCTTTCTTTAGTTGGCATGGGCAAATGTACGGAATAAATCTTAATTAAGAAAGAATATGGTATAATAATTGTGTATTTAACTCAAGTGATAGTGAGTTTTCTCATTTTATATTTCTTGATTTCATATTAATTTGTTATTTTTGCGAATGAAAATATGTGTAGAATAATATAATAGCGTATGAGAAAGATTAAGAACCCCTGGTTGCACAAAGATGGCTATGATTGCTTTGGCTGTTCGCCAGATAATCCTATTGGTTTGCACATGGAATTCTTCGAAGATGGTGATGATATCATATCTTTTTGGCGGCCTCAAGAACATTTTCAAGGATGGGTAGGCACAATGCATGGTGGCATTTTGGCCACGATTATGGATGAGGTTGCAGGATGGGTCGTTACGCGCAAATTGCAAACAGCAGGTATGACCACCAAGTTGGAATTGCGTTTCAAACATCCAGTACTTAGTAGTGATTCTCAACTTACTATCAAGGCGCATATTACTGAGCAAAAACATAATATGGTGTTTATTTCTGTATCGTTATTCGATAGTAATGACGTTGTATGTGTTGAGGCTGATGCAGTGTATTATGCAATGAATGAGAAACGTGCCAAAGAGATGGGGTTTTCTCATTGTGGAGTGGAAGACGAGCAGCTGTTCTCAATGTGATGCCGATGAAAATTTTTTTAGCAGACAAACAAGATATCACACGGGCAGGACTGATGTATGTTTGTAACGGTATAGACGGAGTTGAATGTAAAGATGTTGAAGATCGTGATGAACTGATAGAGGTTTTAAAATATGCTACGGATAGCGTCGTGATATTAGACTACACTCTGTTTGACATCAACGATGCTGCAGAGCTACTTATCCTTAACCAACGTTTCCAGAATACGCAATGGCTGCTGTTCTGCGAAGATTTGAGTGTCGATTTCGTGCGTATGCTGATTGCCAGTAGCCAGCAGTTTGGCATATTGATGAAAGAATCGTCGATGCAGGAAATTCGCGAGGCAATAAATTTTTCAATTCACCATCAGCGCTATATTTGCCAGCGGATGACAGAGATGCTCTTTGCTCCTGTTGCGAAACATGATGAAAAGGTGTGCCTGACCAAGACGGAGACGGAAATTTTGAAAGATATAGCTTTGGGAATGACCACTAAGGAGATAGCCGAGAAGAGATTCTCCAGTTTCCATACAGTAAATACCCACCGTAAGAATATATTTAGAAAGCTAGCTGTAAATAATATCCACGAAGCCACAAAATACGCATTGCGTGCGGGGCTGGTTGATTCAGCGGAATATTGCATCTGATTTATGAAAAAAAGATTAGCCTTAATATTTTCTTTGATTGCCATGACGTTGTGTCCTGTCGCTTCTGCTGCTATTAACAATTTCGATTTTAGACGATTTACCGTAAGCGATGGATTATCAGAAAGTCAGGTGAACTGTATTTATAAGGATACTCGAGGCTTTTTATGGATTGGAACCCCCTTTGGACTTAACCGCTATGATGGGTTCCGTTTCAAAAACTTCTATACCCAAGCAGACAGAGATAAATCACTGCCTAACAATAATGTGAGTGTAATAATAGAAGACGCAAATCACTATTTGTGGCTCAAAACATCATTGGGATACTGCATTATGAATCCGCTTACTGAAACTTTTGACAGCAATACTAAGACATGGTTGATGAATCATGGAATACATGGAACTTTGGGGCATGTCGCCACTGATTCTAGATATAATTTGTGGTTTGAAATTGATAATGTGGGTTGTTATTATTACGATTTTGCATCAAAGAAATCATATTTATTGCCAATGGGTAATGGACATAATATGTTGCCGAAGGGGATTGTAACAGATATATCAGAGAACAATGGTGCAACGGTTATAACATACAATGACGGAACATTGGCACGTGTGGATGGTCCTAGTCGCCGGGTCTTATGGCTAAACAGTTACATTCCACATCATGGTGGTGAGAGGAACAAAAATTACCGCACGTTTGTGGATCGAAGCTACAATTATTGGATTTATACGGGTGGCCATGCTTATGTATATCTCACGATACAGCGCAAGTGGAAAGAATACTCAAAACTGGTTACGAATATCAAGCAGGATAGGGAAGGCAGAATGTGGATGGCGACAGATCATGATGGCATATTAATAATGGATGCAAATGGAAATGTTATCAAAAATATCAAGAACGACCGAGGTGACAGCCGTTCTATTCCGGACAATACGTTGCAATGCCTCTATGTGGATGAGATAGGAACAATATGGATAGGTACATACAAGAATGGGCTGGCGTATCATTATGAGGGGCAGACAACATTTGGAAATGCCGCATTGGGAGATGTCTGTACAATAGTGGAAGATGGCAAGGGCGATTATTGGTGTGGCACTAACGACAATGGAATTGTGCGCTACAATCCAGCCTGTGGTTCTATCAAGCAATATGGTAGCGGACAATATAATTTCGGTTCTGACATAGTCGTATGTAGTTTGCATGCCTCTGATGGCTCGCTTTGGTTCGGCACATATCTAGGAGGTCTCATCTGCTATCATAATGGTTCTTTCCGAGTTATCCGTAGGTCTGCCAATGGTTTGGCATGTGATAATATATGGTCGCTAGCTGAGAGCTATGACGGGAAAATATATATCGGCACACTTGGGGCCGGTCTGCAAGTGTTGAATCCTCAAACGATGAAATTTACCACGTTTAATCATGCTAATAGTGGATTGAAGTCTGATTATATTTCGTCCATCTGTTTCGATAATAATGGTAATCTGCTTATCGGTCATTCTCAGTATTTCTCAATAATGGATGCCCGCACGTATAAAATTACGAATTTTCAAAAAACACGCAGTGGTAAAAAATTCTCCAGTCCTACAGTGAATCAAATATTCTGTGACTCTCGTGGACTGATATGGATAGCCACAGCGTCCGGGCTTAATGTTTATGACCGTTATACAGGGCAGCTGAATATAATAAACGTGCAAAACAAAACAAATAGCTCTGATGTAAATTCAATTGCCGAAGACCGTCAGGGAATGATTTGGATTTCTTCATCAAATGTTGTTAGTTGTATTCGTGTCCACAACAAAAATGGCGAGTGGGGGTTTTTTGTAAATAGTTTCAGTGAGGCAGATGGCCTGCAGATTCATCAGTTCAACAAGCGTTCCATACTATCCACTTCCGATGGAAATATTGTGGTTGGCGGATTTGATGGCATTAATATCATCTCACCGTTGCGAGTTATCAGCCAAAAGGACAATGCCCGCGCAATATTCAGTGGACTTGTGGTATTTGATCATTCTGTTATGGTGGGTGAAAAATTTAACAACAGGGTGATATTGCACAAATCACTAAACGAGAGCCATAGTCTGCGTTTGGATTACGATGAGAATGCGTTCACTATACAGCTAGCTTCGTCTAATCTTGGAATACCAGAGCGAAGCCACTTTCTCTATCGTTTGAAAGGGTTTAATGATCGATGGATGATGACAGCAGAGAGTCAGCCGAATGTTTCTTTTACAAATCTTGCCCCTGGAGATTATCAGTTGGAGGTTAAGGTTGTGGATTATAATGGCAATGCTGTATCGCAAGTTAATACATTGGATATTACTATTGTTCCGCCCTTCTATCGTTCATTGTGGGCATATCTGTTATATATGCTTGTCCTGGTTGGAGTTGTTTATTTCGTGCCCCGTGGTATAATACGTAGGCGCAGAGAATCTCAACAACGCAAGATAGATAAGATGAAGCAGGTGTTCTTTACCAATGTAAGCCATGAATTGCGCACACCTCTCTCGCTTATTATATCACCGTTGGCTGGCATCATAAATAATGAGACTGATGATAATTTGCGAAAGAAGCTCAAACTAATAAACCGCAATGCAATGAAATTGCTCGAAATTATTAACCAAATGCTTGATTTACGTCGACTAATGGTCAACAGCGAGCACTTACAGCTCACACGTGGAGAGATTGTCCAGTTTGTGCGTGGTATATGTGATCAGTTTCTGCAGATGACAGATAAAAATATCACCCTGACTTTCCATTCGACAATGTCTGAGATGTTGATGAATTTTGATTGCGATAAATTGGGTAAGATTGTTAATAATATGCTGTCTAATGCATTTAAGTTCACACAAAATGGCGGGCGTGTGGGTGTATCATTGAATCTTATTGATGACAAAAAGCATGAAGGTGTCAAGTTGCTGGAATTGAAAGTTTCAGACAATGGTATTGGAATCAGCGATGAAGACAAATCCCATATTTTCGAACGTTTCTATCAAGCCGGCAACCATAAAAATCATGGAGGTAGTGGTATAGGACTTAATTTGGTCAACGAATATACACGTATGCATGGCGGAAAGGCTAGTGTTGTTGACAATCCCGGTGGGGGCACTGTCTTCATCGTGACACTTCCGACAAATAATGCGCTGCCTTTAGGTGACGAATTTGTAGAGACGCATGTGTCTGAAAACGATTATTCTAACGTAGAGGAGGCCGAATCTGCATCTATGGCAGAGTCTTTCGGTAACCGGCGTGCGTTATTGTTATTGGTGGATGATAGTGATGATTTCCTTGAATATATGAGCTCTGAACTGTGTGACGAATATACAGTAGACATCGCTCACAATGGTATAGAGGCACTTAATAAAATTGAACAAAAGCTCCCAGACATTATCTTGACCGATGTAATGATGCCAGAGATGGACGGCAACAAACTTTGTCACATGGTTAAACGTGATACCAAGACATCATACATTCCTGTTGTTATGCTGACGGCCCGTCTGTCTGAAGAAAATGAAATAGAGAGCCGTGAGTGTGGCGCAGATGACTACATTACCAAACCTTTTAATATTGAGATTCTGAAGATGCATATCCGCAATCTTCTGAAACGGTGCAGTGCCGTAAATGATGGAAAGTTGGATCCGCAGATCACCCAAGTGCAGATAACACCACTCGATGAAAAATTGGTTACAGATGCTACAGCTTATGTTGAAAAGAATTTGTCCAACACAGAGTTGTCTGTGGTCAGTCTGAGCGAAGCCATGAATATGTCGCGTGTCAATCTGTACCGCAAGTTGATTTCTGTCACGGGTAATACTCCATCAGAGTTTATACGTCTTATTCGTTTGCGCCATGCAGAACAATTACTTATGAAAAGTCAGCTCAGCATATCCGAGATTTCATATATGGTTGGATTCTCTAGTCAGCGATATTTCAGCAAATGCTATAAGGACTTGTTTGGTTATATGCCTTCACGTTATAAACGAAATAAATAATAACATAAAAGGGCTAAGAGTGTCTCACGACGGTCTTAGCCCTTTGTTTTCTAACTAACTTATTATCAACTATTCATTACTCATTCTGATTTCTGTGTGCAAAATTAAAACAAAAAGATGTTGATTGTATGTAAAAACCAATAAAATCTCACGTAAACGTTTGCGCTTATACATTCTTTTTATTATATTTGCATCTGAATATTTATCAAATATGAAGCGACATCGTGTTTCTTTAAGAGATTTGGCTGACGAACTCGGGGTTAGCATAGCTACCGTGTCGCGTGCGTTGCGTAATAGCCACGAGGTAGGAGACGATATGAAAGAGCGTGTTAAAGTACTCGCCAAAAAGTTGAATTATCGTCCCAATCCCTTTGCTCAAAGTCTGCGACGTGAAGCACCCCATATTATTGGTGTAATTGTTCCAAATCTCGTGACCCATTATTATGCAGCAGTTTTGGATGGTATTGAAGATTATGCCATACAGCAGGGTTATTCTGTTTTTTGTTCAAATACGCATGAAAGCTATGAGCGTGAAAAACAGGCTGTCGAGAGTTTCGTATCCATGCATGTCGAGGGAATTATTGCATGCCTGGCGCAGGATACCGTGAATTATGAACATTATGAACACCTATATGACATGGATATTCCGCTCGTGTTTTTTGCGCGTACATGTCTATCTGAAAAATTTTCGCAAGTGGTTGCTAACGGAGATGAAGCTGCATACGAGGCCACATCCCATCTAATAGATACAGGCAGTCGTCGCATCGCGTTTATTGGTGGTCCAAACCATCTCGATATGGTGCGCCGTCGCAAACATGGTTATTTGGAGGCTCTGCGTGAGAACCACTTGTCTATTGATCGAACTTTAGTGGTATGTGACAAAATTGATTTCGATGTTGCGCGTCGTGCCACTATTGTTTTGCTCCAGCGTGAAGACCGTCCTGATGCTATACTCGCATTCAATGATATTATCACATACGCTGCTTTCGACGCCATCAAAGAGATGAACCTGCGTATCCCTGAAGATGTGGCAATTATCGGGTTTACTGATGGTGACAATGCGGCATTTGTAACACCGAGCCTTTCTGCTATCATGGATCAGGCGCACATTCAGGGCAACAAGGCTTGTGAATTGCTAATGAGGAGTATCAACGGTGATAGGTGTATATACAAAGAGGTGGTACCGATGATATTGAAAATTCGTGAGTCTTCTGAGAAAAACCAGAGTAAATGATAAGTCTCAACAAAAGGTGTAAACCTATTACTGTAATATTCGCTCGGTTAAAAAATATACTTATTAATTGATGGTTTTTGTAGTCTGCCTACTAATGATATTTGATGATTTCTCTTATGGGATATGATATGCTTGTCATGTTGTATCATTTATGCCGGTTCTTTGCAACATTTTTAGCGTTTTTGAAACATTAGTGACACCAATGCTAAACTTTATTTCAAATATAATTCTGTGAAAAGGCCTATATTTGCAATATCCAATTTGAAGAATCTGATCATTATTATTAATAACCAATTATATTGTATCAATTTGATAATTTCCTAACCAAAACAAAATGATATAGCTATGAGAAAAAAGTTTGTTAAGTGTTGCCAGAAATCGATTCTATGCAAGATTGCATTGGTTGCAAAGTTTCTATTCCTTTCAAGGAATGTCCTTCTGGCAGGAAATATTCCTGCTAAGGTAGATAATGGTAAGGGCACATCTGCTTCTGATCTCAACCGCTCAATTTTTTTTGTATTTCATCCGTATGTTTTGGATGTGGTATTGTCGTAAGTAATAAAGTTGCTACTTGTCCATATTTGGCAAGATAGTGCCATTGATTGTCATAAAAGTATTACAACAAAGCCAGATAAATGTATTATCTTTGCAAATTGAAAAAACTTATTAACATGAACGTTAGAACTTTTTTTTTATCAACAGTTTTATGTATGGGAATATTAATATCTCATGCACAGAATTACACGAAGAGTGGAAATTTCATTACCATTAATGTGCAGAATAGAACCGCAGATGGTCCACAATTGGTGCGTCTGCAAGTAATGAATGACAAGATTATCCGTGTGGAAGCCACTCACGAAACTGCTTTCCCGCAAAAACAGAGCCTTATAATTGTGCCGCAGACTTCGTTTAATAATTTTGAAGTCAATGAAGAAGATCAAAAAGTTGTTGTGAAGACAGCTGATGTCAAAGCTGTCGTGGACGTGTCTACAGGGCGTGTTACATTTTATGACAAGGCAGGCCGCATATTGCTCAATGAGACAAAGGAAAAAGGCAAGACTTTCAAATCATTTACTGTTCCTGATCGTGAGATTGGTGTTGGTTCTTTGAGTGATGTCCAGCGCAATGGATGGACATGGCAGACTCTTTTTGACAGCCCGGATGATGAGGCTTTCTATGGCCTTGGTCAGCATCAGGCAGAGGAAATGAACATGAAAGGAAAAAATGAAGAGTTGTTCCAATACAATACCAAGGTGAGCATTCCATTTGTGATGAGTAATAAAAATTACGGTATTCTGTGGGACAGTTATTCTTTCTGTCGTTGGGGAAATCCAAACGATTATCAGCAACTTAACCATGCTTTTATCCTTTATGACAAAGATGGTAAGCAGGGCTCGCTCACGGGTACATATACAGCTAAGGATGGCCAGCAGATTGTGCGTGCCGAGGATTCTCTCTATTTTGAACATGCTTTCACTATAACTAATTTGCCAAAGGGTTTCAAACTCAATGGCTCTAAGGTGGTATATGAAGGTTATATTAAAGCTCCAATAAATAATTTCTATCGGTTCGTACTCTACTATGCAGGTTACATTAAAGTATTTATAGGTGGAAAAGAGGTCGTTCGAGAGCGTTGGCGCACAGCATGGAATCCTAATTCATATAAGTTTATTTGCCCATTGGTCAAAGGTGATAAGACACCTATCCGCATAGAGTGGTTGCCTGATGGTGATGTGTCATATTGTGGCCTTCGTGCAGCAACTCCTCAGAGTGAGGAATTGCAGGGCAAGTTGAGTATATGGAGTGAGATGACCCGTGATATGGATTATTATTTCATTGCCGGTAATAATATGGACGAGGTCATAAGCGGTTATCGTACACTTACAGGCAAGGCACAAGTAATGCCAAAATGGGTTCTTGGCTTCTGGCAGAGTCGTGAGCGTTATAAAACATCTGATGACATTGAACGCACATTAAAGGAATTCCGTAATCGTCATGTCCCAATAGATAATATAGTACAAGACTGGAGCTATTGGCCACTCGATTCATGGGGCAGCCACAAGTTTGAAGCATTACGTTATCCCAATCCGCAGGCTATGCTTGACAGTGTACATGCCATGCACGGACGTTTCATGATTTCTGTTTGGCCTAAGTTCTATTGTTCCACTGAAAATTATAAAGAGTTGGATGCAAAAGGATGGATGTATCATCAGGCTGTTAAAGATTCTATCAACGACTGGTTGGGATATATGGGATCATTTTATGATGCATATTCTGCCAGTGCCCGGAAGATGTTTTGGCGTCAGATGGATGAGTGCCTATATTCAAAATATAAGTTTGGTGTAGATGCGTGGTGGATGGATGCCAGCGAACCAAATGTCCGTGACTGTACGCCAATGTGGTATCGTAAAGCCCTCAGCGGCCCTACATCTCTCGGTTCAAGTACAGAGTATTTCAATGCTTATTCCGTTGTTAATGCGGACGCAATATATAATGGACAGCGTTCTGTAAACCCTAATCAGCGTGTGTTCCTGCTTACCCGCAGTGGATTCGCAGGTGAACAGCGTTTCAGTACCGCATCCTGGAGTGGTGACATTGCTACGCGTTGGGAAGATATGCGTGCCCAGATGACCGCCGGTATGAATTATTCCATGAGTGGTATTCCTTTCTGGGGTATGGATCAGGGTGGCTTCTGTGTGGAAAATCGTTATATGGCAGCACAGCAGTTGTTTGACAAGACAGGTGAAGAAAATGCTGACTTAAAAGAATGGCGTGAACTTCAGACCCGTTGGAACCAGTTTGGTTGTTTCATTCCCCTGTATCGCACGCACGGGCAATGGCCATTGCGCGAGATTTGGAATATTGCTCCAGACAATCATCCTGCTTACAAGAGTATTCTTTATTATGACCAATTGCGTTATCGTTTAATGCCATATCTCTATAGTATGGCAGGTTGGGCTCACTTTAATGACTATACATTGATGCGTGCATTGGTGATGGATTTTACTTCTGACAGCAATGTAAATGATATCAGGGATCAATGGATGTTTGGTCCGTCACTCATGGCATGTCCTGTAGGATGCTTTAATGTGCGTTCGCGTCAGGTTTATCTACCAAAACCGTGCGGGTGGTATGATCTCTATACAGGTAAGCATTATGCAGGCGGTCAGACAATAAATGCAGAAGCTCCTTACGAAAAAATACCTGTATTTGTTCCTGAAGGTGGAATGTTGCCATTCGGTCCCGCTATTGAGTGGAGTGATGAGAAACCGGCTGAACTAATCAATCTGTATATATATGCAGGCAAAGATGCTTCTTTCGAACTCTATGAGGATGAGAATACCAATTATAATTATGAACAAGGTGCTTATGCTACTATCAATATATCTTATAATTCAACAAAGAATACCGTAACATTTGGCGCACGCAAAGGTTCATTCAAAGGCATGTTGCAGAACCGCCGCTTCAATATAGTGGTTGTCACTCCAACATCAGCCAAAGCTCTCAATATGGAGAATCCGAAAGGAAAAATGGTAAAATATAATGGTAATACAAAGACGATTAAGTTATGAAAAAATTTGTCAGTTCAATATTGATTTTGTTTTGGTTCGTGTCGCTATCAGCACGTGAACTGCGTCCTTTTGATGAAGGATGGCTGTTTGTCAAAGGCGACTCGGTTCAGATGTCAAACCCTAATTACAATGATTCTTTATGGCGTCATCTCAATTTGCCTCACGACTGGTCCATCGAGGGAGACTTTCTTGCAGACAATCCCGCTGGAGCTGGTGGTGGTGCATTGCCTGGAGGAATCGGGTGGTATCGCAAACACTTTACATTGAAAGATAAGGATAAATCTTCGCGTTATTATATAGATTTCGATGGCGTGTATATGAATTCTACCGTTTATCTCAACGGTCATCTAGTTGGAAATAGGCCTTATGGTTTTAGTAGTTTCCAATATGATTTGACACCATATATTAATAAGGTCGGTGAAAACGTGATTGCTGTCCGTGTTGATAACAGTGATCAACCCAACTGCCGTTGGTATAGCGGTTGTGGTATCTATCGACATGTGTATCTGTTAGCGACAAGTGGATTACGCGTAGATCATTGGGGTGTATATGTGAAAAACAGAGATAAAGGCTTGGATGTATCTGTCTGTATTGTGAATGATTTGTCTAAAAGACAATCAGTGACTGTTCGTAATACCCTAATTGATGCATCAGGAAAGGTTGTCACTTCAAATTTTTCTATGGTTGATGCCGTGAAAGGAAAAACTATGTCAGAACAAATCCTGACACTTGAATATCCACATCTGTGGTCTGTCAATGATCCCTATATATATAAGGTGAAGACAGAATTGATTGTTAATGGAAAAACAATTGATGCTGATGTTACAAATGTTGGTGTGAGAACATTCAAATTTGATGCGAAAACAGGGTTCTCCCTCAATGGCGTGGGTATGAAGATTAATGGTGTGTGCCAGCACCACGATCTCGGTTGCCTTGGCGCGGCAGTCAATGCCGACGCGCTACACCGCCAACTCAAAATGCTCAAGGATATGGGATGCAATGCAATCCGTTGTTCACATAATCCACCGGCACCGGAATTGTTGAATATGTGTGACACCATGGGATTCATTGTTATGGATGAATCGTTTGATATGTGGCATCGCAAGAAAACGAAGAACGACTATGCCCGTTTCTTCGATAAGTGGTTTGAACGTGACCTCAGCGATATGGTGTTGCGCGACCGTAATCACCCTAGTATAATAATGTGGAGCATTGGTAACGAGGTGCTTGAACAATGGTCATCTGCAGATGCTGATACCCTATCCCTTGAACAAGCTAACCTGATACTTAATGCGGGACATGACGCTTCCACACTTGCAAAGGGTGATGAGACTAGTGTTAACTCAATGCTCACTCGCAAACTTGCCGATATCGTCCGCAATCTAGATGCCACCCGCCCCATTACGGCTGGATGCAATGAGCCGTCGCCAAATAATCACCTTTTCAAAAGCGGTGCTTTGGACATTATTGGTTTCAATTATCACCATCAATGGATAAAGGATGTTCCAAAGAATTTTCCCGGCAAACCTTTCATAATGACGGAGAGTGTCTCAGCCCTACAGACTCGTGGCTTCTATATGATGCCGAGCGATTCTATTCGTATTGCACCTGTGGAGTGGTGGCAGCCATATACAGACCCTACATACATGTGTTCGGCTTATGACAATATGCACGCATCGTGGAGTTCCACTCATGAACAAACATGGGACATTGTAAAGCATACTCCATATTGTTCAGGCCAGTTTATCTGGACAGGTTGGGATTACATCGGCGAGCCAACGCCTTATAGTTATCCTGCACGTAGCAGCTATTTTGGTATCATAGATTTGGCTGGCTTCCCCAAGGATGTGTATTATATGTATCAGAGTGAGTGGACCGGTAAGCCTGTGCTTCATCTGTTCCCACATTGGAACTGGATTCTTGGTCAGACCATAGATATGTGGTGTTATTATAATAATGCTGATGAGGTTGAACTATATATCAACGGCAAGTCGCAAGGTGTTCGCAGTAAGGCTGACTCTCACCAGTATCATGTGATGTGGCGTGTGCAGTTCGAGCCTGGCGAAGTGAAAGTTATTGCCCGAAAGAATGGAAAAGAAGTGGGCTCGCAGGTGATAAAGACTGCAGGTGCCCCTGATCATATCCGTCTTATAACTGACCGTACATCTCTTAAAGCTGATGGTACGAGTATGGCTTTTGTCACTGTCGAGGTAGTTGACAAGGATGGCAATCTGTGTCCCAATGCTGATAACCAGATATTCTTTGATGTCAATGGGGAAGCAACAATTGCCGCTGTTGATAATGGTTGCCAGACCTCATTAGAACGCTTTAAGGCCAATAACCGTAAGGCTTTCTTTGGCAAATGTCTTGTGGTGTTGCAATCAACAAAAAAATCTGGTGCCATCAGTCTCTCTGCCAAAAGTGTTGATTTGAAGAGCCAGACATTGAATTTGACTAATAACTAATTATTACATTTTTATCATGATAAAAAAAACATTATTATTTCTATTCGTCACAGCCACGTTAACCTCTGCGACGGCTCAGACAACCCCAGTCTACTTGGATCCTAAAGCTCCAATCGAAAAACGTGTGCAGGATGCCCTGTCGCGGATGACCACTCATGAGAAGATACAGATGCTCCATGCGCAGAGCAAGTTTACATCCTCTGGTGTACCACGTTTGGGAATACGCCAGTTGAATATGGACGATGGCCCTCATGGTGTTAGAGAGGAGCTGGAATGGAACTCATGGAGTCCTGCAAAATGGACCAACGACTCCATTGTGGCATTTCCCTCACTTACCTGTCTCACAGCTTCATGGAATCCTGAGATTAGTGCCCTATATGGGAATGCTGTGAGCGAGGAGTTTGCTTTCCGTGGCAAGGACATTATGCTTGGCCCTGGTACTACTATTGCTCGCACACCGCTCAATGGTCGCAGTTTTGAGTATATGGGCGAAGACCCGTATCTTGCTGGTGAAATGGTGTGTCCGTACATTCAGAGTGCCCAAAAAAATGGTGTGGCTTGTTGTCTGAAACATTTTTTCCTAAACAATCAGGAGATAGATCGTTTTGGCGTAAATGTGAACGTAAGCGAGCGTACGGTGAACGAGATATATCTGCCTGCATTCAAAAAAGCTGTTCAGAAAGGTAATGTGTACACAATCATGAGCTCATACAATTTGTGGAATGGTGTTCACTGTTGTCAGAATGATTCTCTTCTCAATGGCATATTGAAACGCCAGTGGGGATTTAGCGGTGCTGTGATTTCGGATTGGGGCGGTGTGACAGACACATGGCAGGCTGCTACTGGTGGCATGGACATAGAGATGGGCTCGTATACAGATGGAAAGACAAAAGAGTCAGAATACACTTATGATGACTATTATTTGGCTAAGCCATTTGAAAAACTTATCAATGATGGTAAGATTCCGATGAGTGTGCTCAACGATAAGGCAGCCCGCGTATTGCGTACTATTTTCCGCACGTCAATGAATGTGAATAAGGTAATTGGATCGCAATGCTCTGAGGCTCACTATGACGCTTGTCGCCAAATAGGCGAGGAGGGTATTGTGTTGCTGAAAAACACAGGAAATATACTGCCACTCAATGCTGCAAAATATAATAAAATATTGGTTGTTGGCGAGAATGCAACCCGTTCACTCACGCAGGGTGGTGGTTCGTCAGAACTTAAAACGTTATATGACATAGCTCCGCTTAATGGTTTAAAAAAAATATATGGCGATAAAATTGTCTATGCTCAGGGTTACACATCCGGGCGTGTAATGTACGATCATGTGGATGCCGTAGACCCGGCAGAACAGGTAAAGCTTCGTGCCGAAGCTATCGCTAAGGCAAAAGATGCAGACCTCATCATATATGTCGGTGGTCTTAACAAGAACACCAAGCAGGATTGCGAGAACGGTGACAGAGAAAGTTATAACCTCTCATTTGGCCAGAATGAGTTAATTGCTGACCTTGCTAAGATTCAGCGAAATATCGTCGTGGTCACATTTGGTGGCAATGCTTATGCTACGCCGTGGATTCAAAAAGTCCCCGCACTCGTACATTGTTGGTATTTAGGCTCTGAGGGTGGCGAATCTCTTGCCAATGTGCTCTCAGGCAAGGTTAATCCGAGTGGTAAACTGCCTGTGACATTTGCAATAAAACAGAATGACTATCCTTGTTTTAAATATGGTGCAGAGGGCTATCCTGGCGTTAACAAGCAGGTCTATTATAAGGAGGGAATTTATGTTGGCTATCGTTTTTTCGATACAAATAAGGTCAAGGTGCAATTCCCATTCGGATATGGTTTGAGCTATACCACATTCAGGTATGGCAAGCCAGTACTTTCATCATCAACGATTACTAATGGTGGCAGGATTACTCTTACTGCAACAGTTACTAATACAGGGAAATGTGCTGGTAAGGAAGTGGTAGAGTTGTATATTGGTGATGAGAAGTGCAGTGTGGATCGTCCGTTGAAAGAGTTGAAAGGTTTTAGTAAGGTGTCTCTTAATCCAGGTGAGACCAAGACCGTTTCGTTCGATATTACATCTGAAAATTTGCAATTTTTCTCTGAAACTCAGCACTGTTGGGTTGCCGAACCCGGTAAGTTTAAAGCTTATGTATGTGCATCATCTGAAGATATTCGTGGAACAGCGGAATTTGAATTAAGATGACGATTATAAGAAAAACCATACTGAGCACAATATTGTTGATATCTGTATCTTGCGCTGTGAGTGCGCAGATACAGACCAATAATGGTGTGCAGTATATGATGAATACGCCTCGTGATATGAGCACTGATTTCAGTGATTTGTCCAACACGTATTTCTTTGCCGACAGTCTTTCTGCATTTGATACATCCACAGGTGTGGGCACTGTTAACTGGAAACGCTACAGGTTGGCACCGCGCCAAGCATTTAATCTCAATGGATATTGGCCTCAAAGACTGCAAATGCTCGATTTCCCAGCCACGGCTTATGACAATGACCCCAATCTTAAAATACAGGTTCGTTTTGTTAGTCCGCGTACCGTACGCATAACAATGCTTACGACCCCTGTTGAACCTAAGGATGATGACGCTGATGATGTTATGCTGGCAGGTGTCCCCAAAACAGACAACTCATGGAAAGCTATAGATACTGGTAAATCTATTTTGTATAAGAGCAATTATGGCATAATTGAGATACAGAAGTACCCTTGGCGTATCATCCTACGCAATAAGGATGGTAAAATACTTACCCAAAGTCGTGCTTTGATAGACAATGATTCTACTCAAGTGAAATTATTGCCGTTCAATTTTATTAAGCGTGGTTCTGATAATTCGCGCAGTATTAACCCTGTATTTCTGCTCTCTCCCAGTGAGCGTATATACGGATGTGGCGAATCATTTACATCTTTGAATAAGGTAGGGCAGAAGGTACAGTTGTTTGTCACCGACCCGCAAGGCCCTGAGACAGACGGACAGTACAAACCCGTGCCGTTCTTCTTCAGCAATCGCGGTTATGGCGTTTTTATGCACACTAGTGCTCCTGTGACTTGTGATTTTGGTGCAAGTTACATTGGTGCCGACAAACTTTTCATGGGTGATGAGCGCATGGATTTCTTTATCTTCTTCGGTGATCCAAAGGATATACTAAATGAATACACCGACATCACAGGCAAGAGTCCCATGCTACCGCTTTGGACATTCGGTACATGGATGAGCCGCATATCCTATTTCTCACAAAAAGAGGGAATGGATATTGCCGCTAACCTCCGCTCTCACAAGATACCGGCTGATGTGATCCATTTTGATACCGGATGGTTTGGCGTGGACTGGCAGTGTGACTACAAGTTCGCACGTGACCGTTTTCCAAATCCTGTGGGAATGCTCAACTCGCTGAGGAAAGACGGTTTCCATGTATGCCTGTGGCAGTTGCCATATTTTACTCCAAAAAACCGTTACTTCAAGGAAATTATTGATAATAATATGGAGGTAAAGAATTCTGCAGGCGGCATGCCTTACGAGGATGCTGTGCTCGACTTCTCAAACCCCGCTACGGTGAAATGGTATCAGGACAAGATTGGAGGACTTATCAAACAGGGCGTGAGTGTCATCAAGTGTGATTTTGGTGAGGCTGCTCCTTGCAATGGCTTATATTACAGTGGCAAGACAGGTTTCTATGAGCATAATCTATACCCGTTGCGTTATAACAAAGCCCTATGGGAAGCTGTGAAGCAATACAGCGGTGATGGTGTGATATGGGCACGTTCGGCATGGGCGGGTTCTCAGCGTTATCCGCTCCATTGGGGTGGAGATGCGGCTACTGTCAATACTGGCATGCTGGGCGATTTGCGTGGTGGTATCAGTTTCGGCCTTAGTGGTTTCTCTTTTTGGAGCCACGATATGGGTGGTTTCGTAACTGCTTCGCCTGAAGACATCTACCGGCGTTGGCTACCGTTTGGATTTCTATCTTCACACACACGTGCACATGGTGCGCCTCCTAAGGAGCCATGGCTGATTAGTGAGAGCTTTACCGATGCTTTCCGAGATTGTGCGGAGATGAAGTACAAGCTTATGCCTTACGTATATGCTCAGGCAAAGGATTGTACCGAGAGAGGATTGCCCATGGTTCGTGCCTTGCTCGTGGAATTCCCAGATGACCCTGGTGCATGGCTTGTTGAAGATGAATATATGTTTGGAAGCCAGATATTGGTGGCTCCTCTTTTGGAAAATGGTAATGCTCGTACATGTTACCTGCCTCGTGGTAAATGGATTGATTATCAGAGCGGACAGGTCTATGACAGTGGTTATCATACAATCCCTGTGGGCAAGATACCATGTGTTATTCTTGTAAAAGATGGCAGTCTGATTCCCCATGTCCCTGTTGCGCAGAGTACAGAAAAGATTGATTGGGGGAAGGTTGATTTAAAAGAGTATAAGGTTGATGCCAGAGAATGTACGGGATTGCTCTACAAACCTGGCGACAGTGATGTTCAAGTTGTTAGAAAATAAGTCGGTGAATATTTTGATGTTGACTGCAATGAGAGTCTGCTTGACTGTCATTGCAGTATTTTTGTATATGTTGTTGTTAAAAAAACAAATATATTTATGTCTTGTCTTTGTGTTATGGATGTGATGTCATACCTTTGCATTTGAAAATGAAAAAATGCCTGTATATATCATCATTATGGGTGGCAACTATTATTTTTGTATCGTAAAATATATATATTTATCAAGACAATAGTCTACATATTGTGCTTTTGTATTCTTCTGCTTTCGGTGATACCGTGCGCAGACATCCATTATTGTGGATCTCAGGATAGGACGGAATGTGCGTTGATACAACAAGCACACAATGATGAAAGTCATGATAACTGTATGGACAAATGTTCACCATTGTGTGTATGTAACTGTTGTATGGCAGCTGTAGCGCAGATCAAGGAGATACATTTCGATTTTGTTGACAGGTCTCTCCCTGTCGAGAATAATACCTTATACCTGTTTGGTATAAGCTATGAAGCAACCAAATTGGTTCTGCAACCGCCTAGAACAATCTGATCATCAATATTTTATTTTATCTTTAGTCTGCCGCATACTTTACGTATGAGGCAACATGGTGTTTAGTGACCATCGGGATTATATTGCAACTGTGTTGCATGCTTTTCCTGGTAACTTTGCACTCAAATTAATCATCATTATAAATCATTTATTATTATGATAGAGCGTATCATACGTTTTTCAATTAAAAATAAATTTATTGTCGGTCTCTTTGTTATCGTACTTATCGGATGGGGCACATACTCACTTACCCAGTTGCCGATAGACGTTACACCCGACATCACCAACAATCAGGTGCAGGTGATTGCTTATGCACCATCATTGGCCGTGCAAGAGGTAGAGAGCTCTCTGACGGCACCCATCGAGTCGGCCGTTGCCAATATTCCCCACACTATAGAACTCAGATCAATATCCCGACTTGGACTATCGGTCATCACCGTCGTGTTTCGTGATGATGCGGATATATATTGGGCACGCCAGCAGATCAGCGAACGTCTGAAAGATGCCGAGGAGGCTATCCCTCAGGGTATAGCCGACATCTCTCTGGCACCGATAACGACGGGTCTGGGCGAGATCTATCAGTACCGCCTGAATGTAGCCAAGGGATATGAGAAGAGATATACGCCGATGGAACTGCGTACGATCCAGGACTG
>OBMA010000083.1_pt1 | contig 41966 bp, 35 predicted proteins | sample 1539141 | NCBI WGS metagenome assembly OBMA01 (sample SAMEA3991484, study PRJEB22521) | metagenome | biome: anthropogenic terrestrial biome; feature: sewage plant; material: raw primary sludge | place: Sweden | collected 2012-09-26
TATTTCTCAATGTTCCTCTATATCCATTCAACGAGTTATAGTCAAATGTCTTAATATGCGACAAAACATTATCTCCCAAATAGAAATCACAATCGAAAGCTTTGCTAATTGCTTTGAATATTGGGTATCTATAGTGGGGACCAATATTTGTAATCATGCAAATTCTTCTATGCTCCATCTTTTTTATTCTAACGCATTTCTAATTGCCTCAAGATATCCATGACCATATTTAGTATCAGGTTCCACGTAATTTCCCTCTCCCCACTCGTTCCATGAACGGAGAAACAAAATTCTATGTTCATCCGATTTGTTTTTTATTATCTCAATAGCATCTTTAATATGCTTTTCAAAATTCACAGGGGTGGAATTAACATATACCCCTTCATTTTTTCCAACTCTCGCTGTTCTGTCCCATTGAGGAAGTATGGTTGGATATACGTTTTCCCATTGATCTTCTGGAGAAAAAAAATACTTCACCACTTTGGAATAGTCATAGCGAAGAGCAGGTAACAAAGATATTCTCTCCTGAAGAAAATACCGAATATTCCTTCTAAATTCACCTGAATATAACATTTCAGCCCGCGACTTACCCCATGAATTGATACCGTCAAATCCAAGTGCAAAAAAATCATTATAAACCATAGAACTGCTTTTCAAATCTGGCAATACCCGTTTCAACGTTCCGTCTTCATTTCTTTTTATCGTTGATGTGGAATTTCCCATCGCTACTATATAGATTCCAGGTAAACCATTTTTATCGGCAAGTTCTCTCCAAACAGAGATAAAACGTTTAACATCAGGGAAATGGTATGGGTCATAAACGAGGAACAAAGGTTTCCCATCAACCGTGACATAACGGTGATCTCTGAATGCAGATAGCACTGAATTGAAATGATTAATATAATCCTCTTCTCCTGGGTATTCTTGCTTCGCTATAATGGCGTCCTTAATTCCTCGTTTCCAAGATTTTGTAGTCCAATCATGATTTGCCCAGCAAAGACAGAAAGGGAAATCAGGCTTTCCCGAAACCAGCACCTCGTGAAATGGACGTTGTAAAAGTTCCTTACCATTACCGAGCCAATAATGCCAATAACAGAAACCTTCCACGCCTGCTTCCTTGGCAAGTGCAACCTGATGTTCCCTAACCTCAGGCGACCTAAGGTCATAGAATCCCAAATCGGCAGGTATACGAGGCTGATAATGACCGTGAAAAAACGGTCTAGCTTTAGCTACATTGGTCCATTCTGTAAATCCAGGTCCCCAATACTTATCATTTTCTGGTATCGGATAAAATTGTGGAAGATAATTTGCTATTATTCTTGCTTTCATTTTGCTTATTATTATTTACATGTAATTAAACGACAACAAAATACCTTTATTGTCATTGATGATTATTCTGTGCGACATTTAATTATCTTTGCAGGGACACCTGCGACAACAGAATATGGTTGAATATCGTGTGTGACAACACTGTTAGCCCCGACGACAACACCATCTCCAATAGAAACTCCTGGCATAATGCATACATTATTTCCCAGCCAAACATTATTACCAATTTTCACACTACCTTTGCTAACTATGGCTCGTTCTCCGGGTGGAGTACAAAGAGTTGAATAATCAGTTCTCCCATGAAAATTGTCAGTTATAAGTACATTAGTGCCGGTCAACAAGCCATCTCCAATAACAATGCTCTTTACTGCCGTTATATGTGATCCTCTCCGTATCAGACAGTGATTCCCAATAATAATTTCAGGGAAGTCGGCACCAATTTTTCGTGCTGTCAATTGTATATCCCTTTCAAAGACATTGCCATTTCCAATACTGATATATTTGAGTCCCATCAAAATATATGGATGCCAAATAAAAACGGAATTTCCAATTCTGAAAAACCCATGTCTTATGAAGCCTGTGTATGTCCTGTTACGCAAAGAGCACAACGCAGATGTAATTTTAGGAGAATAGACATAAGACAAAATTGCCCCTACGATATTCAAGCATTTTATTATTATATTTCTCATAATAACATATACAATCTATTAATCAATTATTATTACTCTTTGTAATTAAAGGAAACTTTTCCAACAACAGTTCATGATAACGGAGATATGCGTAAAGCAAAGCCATCGTAACAATGCGCAAATTACCAGAATCGGAATATGAAAAAAGCGTCATTCCACCTTGTATACTCACACATAGCGTAAAATATAAGAGGAGTATCTGATGGAGTTTCAATGTACCGTCTCGTGGCCTAATGCCTAATAATATCAAAAAATTAAACAGAACGAAAATCACGAAAGCAGTGACTGGGCCAAAATCTATTGTAAAATCTCCAACAAATGTTGAAAACAAATTATCATCAAGATCAAGATTGTGATACTTTTCACGCCTCTCAACATAGTTTTGCGGAGTGCTTGAATCAACCAACCTCTTAAATAGATTAAGCGTTCTGTCTCCATTTCTTGATCCACCAGGATCAAGCCCATAATTATTAAAATAAAGACTTCCCTGTCCAACATACCAATTAACATATCCTCCAATACCTAATGACTCCTTACTAAATCTGCTAATCGTAATTGCAGCTATAGGCAAAGTCGCAGCTATCATACAGACAACACCCACTCTCTGAACAAACCAATTAATCCCTTTCGAAATGTAACGTCTGAAAAGCATATAGCCACATATTGCAGTGAGGATACCAGATATAACACCACCACGTTGACCTCTTGTTATTGGAATCAATATTCCTATAAATATTGAAAAAACAAGAGCACATATTAACCAGAAGTTTTTTTTCTTCAATGTCATAAAATAGAAGCACAAAAACACAGTAATATCTGATAAGGAATTGTAAATAATTGATGGTATGTTTCGAATGACAGACCCTGAATTTTCAGCCTCTTCAATTTGTTCCATATATGCATCTTTGCCTGCATCAGAATCTGTGATTATTTTCATAATACCACTACTTGCATTAGACATAATATCTGGTATTTGGAGTACTGAACACAAAAAAATGATGATACTGATATACTTTAAAACTCGGGTAATTGGTTTCTCTATAGAAGTAACCGGATTTATATGATTGTATATGGCAGGCAACAATGCTATCATCAGCATTGTATACAGATAGAAGTACGGAAAGAATCTGAGCGGATTATACGCAACAGAAAAAAAGACATCATTGAGAGACAACAACGAAAACACAGCATATACTATATACGCAATAATAATGGTGCTACCCGCATCTATCGTTGAATTCTTATGCTGATACCAAATAAATGTAAATATCCACATCAGAAGATATATAGTAGCCAATATGTTATCAGAAACTATCTGTGACATGTATGATGCTTTAAACAAGAGATTATATAACTTTTTAGAATTTCTCTCTCTTGCGTGGTTATTCCAATGAAATATGCAAGAAAAAATATGATGAGAGGTGATAGTATTCCCACGACTACAAAACGAAAAACAGCATTCTCTATATTGCTATGAAGAATGTATGTTAACACAGTTCCAAAAGCAACAATTGCAGTTGCAGGCAAGATCAGCGATGTAAAATAATGACGTATGGAAAACGTTTTATAACAATGCCGAAGACAAAGCAGGCGCACAAAATGGGCGACAACACAGACACCTATCATAACATATAAAATACTGTAAGATGGCATCCCAATGCTAAACAACAACCAAGCCAAAGGCATACACAGAAGTATTAAACTTTCGACTTTAAGATGATATCCCTTAATATTTCCAGATGCATGAATAATTATTGTAATAGGATTATGCATCGAGACACAAATGATATACACAATCATAAGTTGGGAAAACAACAAAGTATTATCGTTCACATAACCTAACCAAATTCTTAAAATAGTTCTCATCTCAAAAGCAATCGGTGCTGCGATTGCGATAAGAACATACAACAATAATTTGTTACTGACTGAAAACAAATGATTCACATAATCAAATTTATCCTCTGCATAAGCTTTAATCATTGCTGGTCGGAATGACAATGCCATACTATTTGCTAAAGCAGTGAAAGCATTGTTTATTTGCAATGCTATACCAAAAGCAACATTAGCAATAGGTCCAAAGAAAACATTAAGCAAAATTGTTCCTCCTTGTATCATTGCTGTATTAGCAACAGAACCAAAAGTTGTCCAACCAGAAAACGATAAAAGTTGTATATATAATTTTGACTTTCTTACTCTATGATAATGGCATTCACAATACTTTTTTCTTCCTATAACAATATATAAAAAAAGGACTACAAATGCGACTATAAATAGTCCAGAACCGTAAAAAGCCAAATTATCGAACAACGCCCTACCTATCATGAATGCCACGACTAAACGTCCCACACATTCTACCGTAGATATCAATGCATATATATCCATATTTTCATGAGCGAAAATAGTAGCGGTATACGGAATCTGTATAATAGAAAAGGCAAATGCAAACATAGAAAACTGGAACAACAATAATGCTGCCGGCATACGTTCGGCAGGAATAGTCATTTGGGTATTAATAAACCAAACACCTATTGTCTCAAATATCAAAAGAATAATAATAGTAATTACAATTACGATATTGATGCTTGCCGAGAAAATATCATTCAATTTCCTTGAGTCGTTTTCACCAAGGGCTATAGAATAGAAACGCTGAATAGATAAAGCCAACACACTACTAATAAAACTAGTAGAAGTAACAACTCCAGCAACCGCATTGTAAATGCCATAATTTTCTTCGCCCAAGCCCTTAAGAACCAACCGGACAGCATATAAATTGATAATCGTCAAAACAAACATGCGAATGAACAATAATATAGTATTCGATGCTATGCGTTTGGATTTGCTGTATGTTTCCTGCTCTGCGTTAGTATTCATTATACGTTTCGATTAGCGGACTTTGGTATAATGATTTCTCTCAGAACATATATGCTAGTACCAAAAAATGCCAAAATTACCATTGACAATACGAATATCATTCTTTTAGGACTGGTTGGTTTCACTGGAACTGGTGCGCCTTTAATAAGCATAAAAGCTGGTGTCCTTTCTTGAACTTTAGCCCTTGCTGCTTGTAACTGATTGCTAAGGGTGCTGTATGCATTATATTTTAATTGCATCTCATTTTCCAAATCTTCCTGTTTAGACTTGAAACTTTCCAAAAGCAAATCAGCATTAGCATCGGCATAGTTGCCATAAATCTGTCTCTGTCTTTCATAATCATGTTTAGCATCAGTTGTTAATTTTTGGTAATATTCCAAATCTTTTCTAGCCTTATTTGTTCTATATTGTATAATAAATTGCTGCAAATGCTCTCTCACAGAGTCTGCTAAAATTTTACAAATCAAAGGATCCTGAGCTGTGGTATTGATGGTTATCGCACCTGTTTTTTTATCAACTTTCAATTGAATATCTCCCCTGATATGCTCCATAACATTATAATCATTTTTGGATAGGTGATACGGATCTGATACTTCTGACACATTGTTTTTCTTTGTATTAACTTTTTGCAACATCCATGCCATAACACAATCCCACCAAGGAACTTTCTGATATTTTTTAAGATACATATAATAGTCTGTGTCAACACTTCCGTCCTGACTTTTTACTTTTACAGAGAACAAACCTGCGACAAAACCATTATCATTCATTAAATCTGGATAAAGAAGAGGAGTAATGGCATCAGAAGATTGCATAGTTGACAAATCCAAACCGAAATTAGAGGCTAATGATCCTAATGCACTTGATCCAGCCCCAACAGACTCAATTTCAGGTGCTACTTCTGTTTCTGTACTATAAGTCCTTGGAATACATATTATATATAAACTTGATAATATAAAAGCTATCGGCAACGTATAATAAAAAAGAGATTTCCTTTTCCTTATTTCCGCAAAAACCTTTCTGTAATCCACAGCGTTGTATTCGTTCATTTTAATGTCCTTTACTTATTTAATCAAATTGGCTACCGTAGCAATCATTGTTGCAATACTCGCCACAGACGTACCTATTGTGAGCCATTGTGCCAGAGAATTTCCGTCACGCTTAGGTCTGCTTGGAACCACAATCTCGCAACCGGGCTTCACCTTTGCATTATGACTTACCTTTGCCACCTTGCCATTCATGTATATTATACAAGTGTGGCTCTTCTTGGCACGGTTACCCCAACCGCCAGCCTGGCTGATATAATAAGCGGCGCTCTTGCCTTTCTCGTATGATACGGTATTCGGAAACATCACATCACCGCTAATCTTAACTGTTCCATTATATTCAGGAACTATGATTCGGTCTCCTTCACGCAACACCAAATCGGCATCTCCACCAGGATTGGCCAAAGCCTTATCAAGTTCTATTCCCACATAATATGTGTCACCGAGGTTCAATTTATTGATATCCAAAGAGTCTTTCTGTCCGCTTTGAGCCTGCGCCATTTTCACTACTGTCTGCATACGTAAACGCTCCTCTTGAGTTATACGGCGTTCAAGTCGCGCCCCCCTCACATAAGCCAAATCTGTTACGCCACCTGCTTTGTAAATTACATCGGAAAGATGCTCATTCTTTTTTGACAGCGTATATGTACCGCTAAACATGACCTGTCCCTCGACCGAAATATTCTGTTGAAGATTATAACCCGGGCTCTTGCGAACGTATACCTCATCAAATGGCATCAATGTAAATCCCGGCTTGCCATCAACCACAAATCCGTCTTTCAGGGCGAAAGTGTATGTACGAGCTATAACACTATCAGTAGTCATTGCTTTAGGATTGTTCACGCGCCGGGCGATATCAACTTTGACCAATGATGCTGTTTCCTTTAATCCACCTGCCTGTAAGACGAAATCTTCTATTGTCTCATTATCAGCATATTTGTAGATACCGGGATATTGCACCTCACCATGAATTGTAATGGTCTGTTCCTGCATCATCTCCTGTTTAGTCGGGATGAATATCACATCGTTTTTCTGCAAAGGAATGTCTGCCACCTTCCCGCTCATGATGCCCTCAATATCCAAAGGGACAACTTCCAATGTGCGATCTTCCTTCATACGATGCATCACGGCATGGGCAGTGAAAGCATCCTCAGTGACACCCTCAGAATGTTGCATAAGCGACCTTACGCTATTAATGTCACCACCGACCTGATACATGCCGGGACGGAATACGGCACCCTTGATTTCTACCATATTCTCGTAGCGTGACAGTATGGAATCTACGCTCACCGAGTCACCGTCTGCAATATGAAATGAACTCATGTCAAATTCTCCCACATTATATACAGAATACTCGCGACCGGTCTTACGAACTAGTCTGACCGATTTCTTGTATGCATCGCCCATGAATCCACCGGAATACTTGAGGAGTGTCTCCACACTCTCGTTCTTCTTCATTTCATAATACATTGGACGTTTCACCTTTCCAATAATATTGACAAGACAATCATAAGGTCCTACAACAATAACATCATTGTCAGCCAATCTTACGTTCCCGGTAAGTTTTCCATTAAGAATGTAATCGTAGATGTCAACAACTGTAACGAGATGATTATTTCTAAACACCTTTATATTACGCAATGTGCCCAAATCATTTGTTCCACCAGCCATATACAGAGCATGGAAAACTGAGGCAAATGCCGACAGTGTGTACGTTCCGGGGGCCTTAACCTCACCCATCACGTTAACCATGATAGTCTTGGTCTGTCCAACAGTGAGTTTCACCTTACTGCTGCTATAACGTGCGCCAAGCGACGAACGCAATCTGGCATTGGCCTGAGCCACTGTCAGCCCACTCACCTGTACCGGTCCAAAGCCCTCAATTGTGACTTCGCCATCCGGTGAAACTGTGGAATTTATTGTTTTTTGTGATGCACCGTATATATCAATAATAACAGCATCACCAGGGCCCAAACGATAGTTCTGCGGTGTTGCGATATTCATATTCGGTTCGAACGTGAGGTCTTTATTGTTAAATATGTCACGCCCGAAAACTTTTCTCTTTTCCTTATTTCGTTCTTCAATAAGTTTTTTCAACAACATGATCGAATCTGTAGGCAATATATAACCCAACTCATTCTGCATGTTAACGAAATCGCCATTACTTTCATCATAAGGGACGTTATTTTCATTCGTATTCTGTATGTGGTAGTTTGAATTTTTACTTTTATCGATAGTACTGAGATTACCATTATTGCTATTATCTCTCTTACCATTGTTCTTCCTCATTCGTGATTCTGCCTTGGAAGCAGTCTCATCGGCAACCACGCCCATTCCCTTATCATTAATCTGACGCTCATATTTCTTTCTCACGCGGCGTATTTGTGATATATCAACACCGTTCTGCATCAGTTTCGTAACTATTTGTGACTGAGATGTTCCTGCTTCATGTTCTTTTAGAACAAATTGCATCACTTGTTCGTCTGTCATAGACGATTGTGCCATGATGCTTATTGGAAAAAGCATCAACAATATTATATATATAATGGTTTTTTTCATATCCTTATTATCGCCTTATTTTATAATTATAACTGATTTTTGCTTAATTTGTTGCAAAGGTAGACAATATTATTTTAATATGAAGATATATAATCAGCTTTTTTGGCATAGAAACCAGCATTGATGGCTTTAGAAATTGCGATGGAGTCATTCCTGTCTGTAATTAGGAACAGCGGTAAAGGAACAGTACACAATAAACTGAACTTCCACACTATCTGTTTGATGCTTTCGCCACTGGTGTGAAGCAACAGTTTGTGGTGAATAAAACTCTCGGGGCCTGCTAGTCTGCTCCGTAAGACAACTGCCAGATGTTTTCCAGTAATTTTGTAAACTTTTATACACCAAAAAGTGTATCACTTTCTATCTGAATCTAGCGTGTCTACTAGTTAAATCAATAATAGGAATTCTCAAATTATAAGCGTGAAAGCTAAAATGGGAACATGGAATTGGCTAATATTCACCGATGCTACATTTTAACGTCTTCCAATGTTGCAACTAACCGTTACTTGGCTTGCATTTAACCGTTAGTCATGGCGCATTTAAAGGTTAGGTATAAGGCTAAAATAACGTCAATATAACATCATGGACTTCAAAATATTGCCACACACATTCTAATACACTGATAATCAGAAGTTTAGAAAAACGCTCTATTATCGCGTATTTCTAACCAAATATTTTATCGTTGGGAATAAGCCCGTTTTTTTTAGCTTCCGTGTAAACATATTTGACATATAAAATGAAGATAAAATGAAGGAATCAACATCTCCGTTGAATCCGACTTTTCATCAAATGTGTGGTGCCATAAACACAGAATCCCGAAAGTTTTTGTCTAACTTTCGGGATTCATTCCACAATAGCATGTGGCTTATAAGAGAATTTTAGTTCATTGGAGTGGAGCTGGCGGGAATCGAACCCGCGTCCAAACAGGGAAACCATACGCTTTCTACACGTTTATTTCAGCCTTTGATTTTCGTGCTGTAGCAAGACCTGAACCACCAACCACAGCCTTATCCCCTAATTTTCGCCATGCAATTGAGGCATTGCATGACTATTCCCGATTTACCTGCACCGCTTGACCAAAGAACTTCGGAACAACAGCCTTTGAGCGATGTCTCGTCCCTCTACCTAGTAGTGGGATTGAGCCAGTAACCTACTGTAATTCGGTTAGGCAGCGAGAGCGTAATTGTTTTCGCCAATTAATTTGTTGACAACTGAGATTTATGAGCCAATCATCGACGCTCCGCGTGCTTACGTACCATTCCAACCCGCTGTCAAATCCAGTCAACCCCAATATTCTATATCTTACTGTAATCCAACAACATAGATACCAAAAAGGTTTCAAATGCGAACAAAGTATGAACACATCCACCTCATATAGAGTGCAAATATACACAATTAATTTTGATATCCTACTTTTTGAGGAAAATATTTTTCATCTGAAGATCCAATCGGAAAGTGCTATATTACGCATAATACTTGTACTGTTTTTATTTTGGAGTCGAAAAATTTGATTTTTGAAATAACGGACGTATGCTAAACTTCTCAACAGGTGTGTCAATAGTGTATACAATGTATTTTATATATCATTGGTTTTCAGCAAATTATATTTTTGAGAACATGTCAATGAATTACAGGGTATTGCATTGACAAATTGTTTTTATTACTTTTGTCATCAGTAATCAAAACACGAACGATTATAACACTAGAGAAAAATATTTGCAAGTCTGAAAATATATGCCTATCTTCGCAGTGTATTTTAATTACACAAAAAATATGTTGGGAACGATAGTGAATACGTGCTCGATTATTACTGGAACAATAATCGGATGTCTGCTACGCAGGGGAATTAAAGAGAAGTACAAGAATATGCTGTACGATGCATTGGGTCTTGCCAGCCTAGCCATCGGTTTGAATGCCACGATTTCCAACTTCCCAAAAAGTAATTTCCCTGTGTTGTTTATTCTGTCACTTGCCATTGGTGGCGTGGCAGGAACGGCAATCAACATCGATGGCAGATTCAAGCGGTTGGTGGCAAAGCACTCGAAAAACAATTCAAGAAATCTTGCCAACGGACTGTCTACCGCAATACTACTCTACTGCATAGGCCCGCTGTCTATGCTTGGGCCGGTGATAAGCGCACTCAATGGGGATAATACGTTTCTATATACCAACGCCACACTCGACTTCGTATCGTCCACAATATTCGCATCAACATATGGAATAGGCATGTTGCTTGCCGCACCTGTATTATTCTGCTGGCAAGGGCTGTTTTATGCTGTTACTGAATTTTCCAGCACGGCCATTAGCAACGCACTTATGTCAGAGCTTCTGATAGTTGGAGGATTAATGATTACAGCATCGGGACTGTCACTTTTAAATTTAAAAGACTGTAAGACCCTCAATCTGTTGCCGTCACTATTGATACCTGTGATCTGGTTCATCATTAAATAAAAATCCCCGGCCCTTCCTATGAAGAGCCAGGGAGGTATTTACTTTTCTTCTCTGCCATCCACATTGTCGCCCTCAGTAGGAGCCAACGTCTTCTCAAAATCGGTAATGCCGTTTTTGATAAGGATGTTATACCACTGCAAAAGCTTAATTATATCGCTATCGTGGACACGATCGCGGTCATAAGCAGGCAAAACATCTGCGAAAAAGTCGCGAAGTTCATTGCCGGAACATTTCTTGAATTTTAGCGAACACTCTTTGTTCTGCTCCTTTTCTCCAAGACTTTTCAACACCTGCCACAACGGAACATCCTCTGATTCTGTATACATAGCAATATCTGCAAGACTTGTCACACGATCGCTTGCAAATGCAGGCAGACGTTTGTGTGTTTCGTCCAATGCTTCTACAATAAGGTTCATTTTGCCACGTGAAACCAACTTATACAGTCCGGGTTTTCCAGCAATAGAAAGAATTGTTTCCATAATCTTTTTTTAATCGTTTAATATTGTATTTTACTAATAATATGATTTATCTGTTCATCAATGTTTCTTTCTCCATCATTCACTATCTCGAAATCACTACGCCGGCAAACCTCATCCTGGGGCAACTGACTGTATATCCATTCGAGCGTTCTGTCACGGGATATTCCGTCACGTAGCATCACACGGGCTATGCGGACCTCCAACGGAGCAGTAACACATACAATGCAGTCGAAATGCACACGCTCATCAAAACCACTGTCGAAGAGTATGGCACTTTCAAGCCAATCATAACCCGACTGTTCAAAGTCATGCACGACAGCGGGATGAACTATGTCATTCACTGCCAGCTTGTTTTGTTCACTGGCAAGAAGAAACTTTGCAAGCACAGGCTTCTGTAATACATTATTGACATATACGTTTTCGCCAACAAGCTGTCGTAGCTGTTGTTTTAAAAACTCAGAAGTGCGCATAAGCATCTTGGCTGCAGCATCACAATCATAGACACGGATGCCACGCCCTGCCAACAGAGAACAAACATATGACTTGCCACTGCCAATGCCGCCCGTGATAGCTACTTTCATTGTTGTTCGATAAGATAATCCACTGTCTGTGTTGCCAAACGGGCTTTGGTTATGCCATGAGGAAATGCTCTGAGATACAAATTGCATTTGTCTGACGGATGTTCGGCCAATTCGCTATAATCAGCAACCACCTTAAAATGTTCTGGCTTTACAGATCTGAACATGCTGACACCAACAACGAAATTAACCTTGACATGGGAAGGGAACATTCTGAGAATCTTTCCCTTTGCCACATTAATAGCTGTTATTGGCACTTCAATGCTTTCCTCAGTGAGGATATCTGGATAAAGTGCTATGCGAACAGTAGACGGAACGCACTTAACACCACGAATCTTACGCAAAGGAACTTGTTTTATAACGGTATCCTCAAAATTATCAATGTTCTGGAACTCTGTGTAAACGAACTTCACGCTATCCAGAATAGACTTATTGGCATAAATTGTAACAGAATCAGGCCAAAATCGTGTATGGGCAAGATAATAACTCTTACCAGGCATCACTCTGCCCAACATTTGTACAGGCACCTTCTTGGAACGACCGTAATTGAAGTAGAACTCCAGTTTGTCAGATTTCACTGACGTTATCTTAGATGATCCATAAAGTTGTTGGATAATAAACTTCTGGACATCTGTCAGTGGAATGATACCATGCCCGTTGGTCCTATTGGCATAATCATCAAAATTTATGTTTATAGGATTAATTTTTCTGCTCGTCTCGTAAGTGACGAGAATGAATCCCTTATCACGGACAGTCACACACACAGTGTCATCCAATTCACTAGTTATTATGACATTCTTAGGCACATTAATCAAGTGTATGGGCACATACAGTTCTTTCTCGTAATTTTCATTTAGCGTCATCATAAGCCAGAAGCCACCACTGAGAGCCAGAAAGAACAAAAAAATCAGAAACTCCTTGTTCACAGAACTGAACAAGAAGTCCCTGACATGCGTGTATATCCGCAATAGATTCGTTCTAGTCATCTACTTATTTTACAGGAGCAGCAGCCTGAGAAGATGCTGTATCAGCAAAGACATAGTTTTTGTCTACACTGATTACGACCCCACGGGCGATTTCAACCTCAATGATGTTTGTTGTGAGATCGATGTGCTTTACAACACCATAGATGCCACCACCAGTAACAACCTTTGAGCCTTCCTGCAAAGCATTCTGAAACTCACGAATCTTTTTTTGCTTTTTCTGCTGCGGACGAATCATAAAGAACCACATGATCGCAAAAACAGCAACCATCAACAATAGGAATCCCATAGATCCACCGCCTTGTGCTGCCTGTGCAGCTAATACAATTGTATTCATTTTTATTAATTATTAGTTTCTATATCATTAATTTCTAAATTAACATCACTATTATCATCACCACCATTATCATTGCCATCGGCATTCTCATCCATATTTATTTTTGAATGCGGCTCATCCATAGCCTTAAGCATCTTTCCTGAACTAATCAGATGACGCGCTATAGAATCGAGCATACCGTTAATGTAGCTTCCGCTCTTTGGCGTGCTGTAAGACTTGGCCAAATCAACATATTCGTTGATTGTAACAGATACCGGTATGTTAGGAAATGTAAGCATCTCTGCAATGGCAATCTGCATGATCACGACATCCATATACGCAAGACGTGAGAAATCCCAATTGCGTGAAGCCTCACTCATATAACGCTGATATTTGTCAGCATTAAGAATTGTTACACGGAATAATTTGCGAGCGAAGTCCTTGTCTTCAATATCTTTATACTCTGGCAATAGTTCCTGCTTTGACTTGTTCTTTGGGTCGAACCTCTTGATGGTCTTGATGACAAATGTATCGACAACGTCTTTGTCATCATTCCAGTAGAGACTTTTCTCTTCAAGCAGGGCATCCAATTCATCATTGTCCTGAATAAATAGTTTGTATAACTTACGCCACACTTCACGGTCTGCTTCATAGGAATCATCAGAATCAGCCATATACTCTTGGTATATCTCGCAATTTACAATCTGCAAATATAGTTTACGCACAAACTCTAGGTCATCATTCCAATTCAACTTCTGGTTATCCACAAACGTGTTAAGCATCTTATTCTCTTCCAACTGGATGGAAAACTTGTTGTATGCAAACTTTTGCGATGGCATGTCTATACTTTCACGTTGTGCACGCGTTGTAGCCACCTCTGCATAATGCCTTGCCTCATGAGTAACAGCAACAATGAGATCCAATAACAAGCCGTAAAGATCATATGCTTTCGACAAACTGAAAAGCAATTCCTTCTCAGCGTTATCCATATTTCTATTCCCGTTCTGATAGTATGCGTAGGTTAACTGGACTATCTTAATTCTAATTAATTCTCTATTAATCATTATTCTTATAACAAAATTTGTTTTTCTTAAATCACAATTATTCTGCAAAAATAAAGAATTTTCTCTTCATACGCAAGAAAAGGTTAAGTTTTTCTACGTTTTTTAATAGAAACTTTGCACAATTCACAGAAATAGCGTACCTTTGCATCGCTTTTTTGAGCACATCGATGAATAAAGATATTCTCGTGTGATGGCGAATTAAGGCAAGTAATTTTAACAACTTAATTTAGAGTAACACATTATGAAAGAGATTAATGTATCGGGTCAGAAGCGTACGGACCTTGGAAAGAAAGCTTCTAAGTCATTAAGAAAAGAGGGGATGATTCCTTGCAACATCTACGGAGAAACAAAAAAGGACGGCAAGCCAGTCGCTATGTCATTCACATCTCCAATGAGTGAACTCCGCAAGATTGTTTACACACCTCACATTTATGTCATAAACCTTATCATCGATGGCAAAAGCCACACTGCAATTCTTAAAGAACTACAGTTTCATCCAGTAACAGACGCATTGTTGCACGTGGACTTCATGGAAGTGAATGATCAAAAGCCTATTGCTATCGGCATCCCCGTCAAACTGGTTGGTTTAGCTCAAGGTGTCCGCGATGGTGGTCGTATTAACCTCTCTCTCCGCAAGATTACCGTTACCGCTCCTTATCAGCAGATTCCAGAGCACCTCGATGTAGACGTTACTGCACTGAAGATTGGAAAGAGTATCAAAGTTGGTCAATTGAGCTATGAAGGACTTGAACTTTCAACAGGTAAAGACGTTATCGTATGCTCAATCAAGATGACACGTCAGGCTTCAGCTGCTGCTGCAACTGATGATACCGACGCTGAAGCAGTTTCTGCTGAGTAATTTTACAGAATGGAGAAATATTTGATTGTCGGGCTTGGCAATCCAGGTGATGAATATGCCGGAACCAGACACAATACAGGATATATGATATTGGACGCTTTTGCAAAAGCGTCCAATATCGTTTTTGAGGATAAACGTTACGGGTATGTCTGCGAGACGTCTCTAAAGGGGCGTAAAATAATTCTTCTTAAGCCAACCACATTCATGAACCTAAGCGGAAATGCTGTGAGATACTGGCTCAATAAAGAGAATATCGCACAAGAACATCTGCTTGTTATTGTCGACGATATTGCGCTGCCACTTGGATCACTGCGTCTGAAATCGAATGGAAGCAATGGTGGTCACAATGGTTTGGGACACATTCAACAACTCATTGGTCAGCAATATGCACGTCTGCGTGTTGGCATCGGCAACGAGTTTCCACATGGCAGACAGATAGACTGGGTGCTGGGCAAGTATGACGAAGATGATATGAAAACGTTACAGCCGGGTATAGATACGGCAATCGAAATCATCAATAGCTTTGTACTTACCGGCATAGACATAACGATGAATAAATTCAATCATAAGAAATAATATGGTTAACGAGGCTAGGATAGATAAATGGCTATGGGCAGCACGTATCTTCAAAACCCGTACAATAGCCGTTGACGCGTGCAAAAACGGTCGTGTAACCATTAATGGTGTCAACGTAAAACCGAGTCACACCATTAAGTCTGGCGAGATTATCAGTGTTAAGAAACCTCCAATAATCTATTCTTTCAAGGTTTTGCAAACAATAGAACAGCGTGTAGGCGCGAAACTCTTACCTGATATATATGAAAACGTTACCGACCCCAAACAATACGAACTGCTGGAGATGAGCCGCATTAGCGGATTTGTGGACAGGGCGCGCGGAACAGGTCGGCCAACAAAGAAAGACCGCAGGGCAATGGATGCCTTTGTGGATCCTGCCATATTAGGATTTGGCGATGAAGAAGACTGAACTGATGAGAATAACAAATAACCATAGCAAAACGAACTATAATGACAAGACTGGCTGTATTCGTTTCCGGAAGTGGAACAAACTGTGAAAATATCATCCGCTACTTTGCTGATGATAAAAACATTAAAATCGCTCTGGTGCTAAGTAATCGTGCTGACGCATATGCATTGACAAGAATACATAAATACGGCGTAAAGACTGTTGTTATGCCAAAAGAAGATTTCAATCAGGAAAATAATTTGATGGGATTGATGAAAGAGCACAACATCGACTTTATTGTACTTGCTGGTTTTCTACTCATGATACCCGACTTTCTCATAAACGCCTACGACCATAAAATTATAAACTTGCACCCCGCACTACTCCCGAAATATGGAGGAAAAGGAATGTATGGGCGCCATGTGCATGAAGCCGTCAAGGCAGCGAACGAAAAAGAAACGGGAATGACTGTACACTGGGTTAGTAATGTTTGTGATGGCGGCGGGATAATCGCGCAATTCCGCACCCCACTATCGCCAGATGACACTCCAGATGACATTGCCGAAAAAGAACACATTCTGGAACAAAAATATTATCCAAAAATAATAGACGAAATAATAAAGGCTGGAAATTAATTATCCAGCCTTCATCATTTCCATCAATCAATATTATTTTACAAAGCGATAAATGATTTAATCTCCCATTGGGCCGCCACCACCGAAACCGCCACCACCGAAACCGGGACCGCCATGATTGCGACTACCCTTTCTATTGCCATGGCCACCGAAACCAGGGCCATCACCATCAGGACCACCACGCATTCCGCTACGAGCCATTTTGTTACCAAAGATATTCATACGATAGATAACATGTAACATAGCATAACTATTGATACTGTTGTATTGCGTATCATTACGCTGCAGGGCATCGATAGTACGACTAAAATTGCTCTGATTATGCAGAATATCATACATCTGTAATGTCACCGTCAAGGCTTTACTTTTAAGGAATCCCTGCCCTACTTGTGCATTCCAAACAAGTTCATTCGTATTCATTGAATTTTCATTATATCCACGACGGCTATTTTCATGCAAATCTGTTGATACTGTCATACCCCACGGTGCAGTAATATTAACAGACGCACCGTATGCGAACTGCCATGTGTCAAGATTACTCAGATTCTGCAACTTGTTACGTGAATGAGTATAACTAAAGGAGCCGTCAAGACTCAGTTCCAGCCAGTCATTACGATAACTACCCTCTAGGCGTTCGCCCACCGTCAGTGAGCGGGTTGAATTCTTCACCGAAGATGCCAAACTATCCAAATAAAGATATCCGACATTATTGGCATAATTCACATCTGTGGATGTATTAATATTCCAATATCCTGCTGTATCTACGGCTGTATTGAACATAAACGAACCCGATGCATTCCAATTTCCATTAATATTTTGTGGCTGTGTGGTACGCCCGCCAGTAGTCTTATCATAATTCACCATATCACTTATACTGTTGCGTGTGGTGCTTAAGTTTATATATGTCATAACAGCACGCTGATGACTCTGAATGTATGTATTATAGAAAAGTCTAAAATCATTTGTAAACGATGGCTTCAATCCAGGGTTACCTTTTTTGATGTTTAGTGGATCACTATCATCTGTAATATCAAGCAGGTCGGTCATGCTTGGCTGCGATGTCGTTCCACGATAGTTGATACGCAGGTTACTGATTTTACTGAAACGATAACGGAAGTCGAGTGTGGGGGTTATATTTGTCACAGTACGCGTTGTATCTGTATGCACTCCTTTATATTGCTGCTCAAAATGAGATGTCTGAGGCTCCACCAATACCCCGACATTGAAATTATACTTGGCACGGATTACGCGCAACATCATTTCTATATCATGTGTGTAGTTTTTGTATTCAGAGAAACGGCTCAAGTCTTTGTCAAGATAGTTTTCCAATGGATTGTTCAGACGACTAATATAACTGTTCCATCCTCTATATACAGGCGACAAGTCACCAAAATAATCTTCACCAAGATTACTGAAATTGTAAGTAGAACGGTCGCTCTTGCTGTAACTGTAATTAAATTTATAACTGAATTGCAGGAAAGTGGCTTTCCACAAAGGCTCACTGTAAGTTGTCTGTAATGTGTAACTCCACTTTTTTGTAGGTGTCAGATTATATCTGTTAGTCTGATATAACGAATCTGTACCTAACGAATTCTTTATCTTATAAAGATGCACATTGCTGGTAGAAAGACTCTTTGAGTTTGATTCGTTGTAATCAATATTTGCAAGCAATGTAATATTTCTGCCTTTGTTTCCAATTTTACGATTGATTTGCAACATGCCACCCACTTTCTTGGAATCGCTATAACGGATTGAAGTGTTATTGCGGGTATTTACCATGAGACTGTCTGAAGCCAATTCAGCTATAGACTCTGCACTCAGCGGGTCGGTAACATGAAGATACGGGTCTACATTGTAAGAAGCAGAAGAGCTCGTACTGCGTCCATCATTAGTTGTATAGCTGAAATTCGGTCGGAACATTATGTTTGTCATTGTGTCAGGTTTCCACTCTAACCGCATTTGGGCATTCCATCCATCACTGCGTGTATAATTCTGGTTCAGACTGTTCGAAAAAGATCCTGTGGTGCTGACAAAATTCTCCGATGAACTCTTTGACATTGCGTCACCATCAGAATGATTCCATCTCAGACTACCATCGAGTTTCAGTTTTGAATTATCATCATAGTTAAAGTTTGCTCCAAGCATTTTGGTGGCATTGAGTCCTTGGCGTCCGGCACCAAATCGCCCTCTGCCTCCACCGCCGGGGAATCCCATATCATTGGTATTGTTGGCGTTGCCAAAAAACATCATACGATATTTGCTATTAAAGTATGCCCCCATCAGTCTTCCGGCATAGCGGTCATGGGTTCCTGCCGCTACATCTGCGTTGCTGAACACGCCCCTGTTCATACCTTTCTTCAACCCAAAATCCAACACAGTTTGTTCCTGACCATCGTCGATACCAGTTACACGAGACAAGTCACTCTTCTCATCATAAGACTTAATCTTATCAACAATAGACGTAGGTAAATTCTTTATTGCAGTCTTGGTATCACCAATCATAAATTCCTTACCATCCACCAGGATCTTCTTTACCTCTTTACCATTGATGGTAATCTTTCCGGCATCATCAATCTGAGCCCCAGGCAAACGCTTTACAAGTTCCTCTACGGTTGAACCATCAGGAGTGCGGTAAGCAGAAGAATTGTAGATGAAAGTGTCTTCTTTTAGTATTACTTTTGCTGCATGTCCCAACACTGTGGCTCCTTTCAACATCACAGCATCAGCACCCAAGACGATTCCTCCCATATCCAAGTCTTTATCCGCTGCAATTTCTATTCTTTTGAAAGTTGTTTTATACCCAATAATTGATATCTTTAGCAAATACCTGCCATTAGATGGGGCATTTATAGCAAAGACGCCTTGCTCATTTGAAATGGCACCAGTAACAAAAGTGCTATCCATCTTAAGCAATTGAACTGTAGTTTGTAACAATGGTTCCTTAGTATCACGGTCTGTCAATAGACCTGTAATCTTTCGATTTTGAGAAAATGATGCTATGGATATCAACATCAGAAGCATCAATAATAGTGATTTCTTCATTTACGTAATTTCTTGTTTGTACGATTTTTAGACGTGCAAATTGAATCTCGGTTTAATTGAATAATATAAAATAAGCGTTAAAATTTTGTATTTCGCTCAATTTACATTATATTTGTACCCGAAGAATTACGTTATAAGATTATGGAACAGAGAATTATTATTTCTAAGAATCTAGAATTAGAATTGGCAATGGCTATTTCTGAATGTGAACATGACAAGACATTCGTGCTTGTAGATGAAACAACTGAAAAAGAATGCTGGCCAATAGTAAAAGATTATCTATGTCTGAAAAAAGCAAGGCTTATAACTATCGGCGCAACTGAAAAGCATAAAGATTTGGATTCTGTCGTACATGTTTGGAAATCGCTTAGTGAAGGTGGTGCAACACGACATTCCTGCCTTATAAATATCGGTGGAGGAATGATCACTGACCTTGGCGGATTTGCAGCCTCAACGTTCAAGAGAGGTATGAACTTCATCAATATCCCCACCACATTACTCGCTATGACAGATGCTTCTGTCGGTGGAAAGACCGGGATAAACTTCAACGGATTGAAAAACGAAATAGGCGTCTTCAATGATTCTAAATTTGTAATTCTATGCACATCTTTTCTAAAGACTCTGAATGCTGAAAACTTCTGTTCCGGATATGCCGAAATGCTGAAACACGGATTGATAAACAATGAAAAAATGTGGGCGGAGTTAGTCAGCTTTGACTTGCAGAATCCAGACCTGAGAAAATTACATAGAATGATTGCAGACTCTGTGGAAGTTAAAGAAAACATAGTGACCATAGATCCTAAGGAACACGGCATCCGCAAAGCTCTCAATTTGGGACACACCATCGGTCATGCCTTTGAGACTCTGGCACTAAAACGCGACCGTCCTATCTTGCACGGCTATGCCGTGGCTTATGGTTTGGTTTGCGAGCTCTATCTCAGTGCTGTAAAGTGTGGATTTCCGACCGACAAAATGCGCATGACAAACAACTACATCAAAGAGAATTACGGACAGTTTGATTTTTCTTGTGATGATTACGATGAATTAATAGAGCTTATGAAACATGACAAGAAGAATACAGCCAACGTTATCAACTTCACTCTGTTGAGCGGCATTGGTAACATCAAGATTGACCAAACTGCTACGACTGAGGAAATTAAGAATTCACTGGATTTCTATAGAGAAGGAGAATGATGAAAAAACTAATAACTGCCATTATCTTGTTTGTTGCCATTAACATTCAGGCAAAACAAAATATCAGCAATCCTATCCTAGCCGGATATCATGCCGACCCTGAGGTGATATACTCTCACCTTACTAATCGCTATTATATATATTCCACTACCGACGGTACCCCCGGTTGGGGCGGATGGTATTTCACGTGTTTCTCATCTGCCAACCTAAAGCTTTGGAAGTATGAGGGTATTATACTAAATCTGCCAAGAGACACAAAGTGGGCAAGCGGAAATGCATGGGCACCAGCGATAGAAGAGAAAAAGGTTGGTGATAAATACAAATACTACTATTATTACAGTGGTGAGACTGGTCACGGCAAAGCCATCGGTGTGGCTATTGCAAATTCGCCAACAGGTCCATTTACTGACATTGGACATCCTATTGTAGACAATCGTCCTGCGGGGCTTACACATGGCCAACAGATTGATGTCGATGTATTCACTGACCCTGATACTGGCAAAAGCTATCTGTATTGGGGTAACGGATATATGGCCGGTGCTGAATTGAATGATGACATGACAAGCATCAAAAAAGAGACAGAGACTGTGCTCACACCTAGTGGCGGCACACTGAAGGATTATGCCTATCGTGAAGGCACTTATGTATTCAAACGTAAAGGTATTTATTATTTCATGTGGAGCGTAGACGATACGGGAGTTGCAAACTACCATGTCGCTTATGGCACAAGTGACTCACCACTTGGTCCGATAAAAGTGGCTGAGCAACCAATCGTTATTCAGCAAGACCTGTCAAAAGAAATTTATGGCACGGCTCACAACAGCGTGTTGCAAATACCGGGACGTGATGAATGGTACATTGTATATCACCGCATCAACAAAAATTATCTTCAAAAAGAGAAAGGCCCTGGCATACATCGTGAAGTCTGCATAGATAGGATGGAGTTTAATGCTGACGGAACCATAATACAGGTAAAGCCGAATTAAGACTATTGATGGTAGAGGGAAGCCCTTCGTACCTTCCCTGTCTCTGTCATTGGAATCTCATCGACAGACCTGTATTTCTGTGGCTGCCAGTATTTTGGCAACACGCGCTTGCAAATACTTTCAACTTCAGCGACATCTGGGAATTGCACAAGCAGCACCACAATTTCACCAAATTTTTCATCCGTCTGTTTGGTTATCATATATGGAACATGGATAAATGGTTTCAACGCCCGTTCCACTTCCTCAATCTGAATTTTTATTCCACCGCTATCAATAATATTATCCTTGCGACCGATAATACGAAAACGACAACCATCAGGTGCCATCTCCGCAACATCATTGGTAGTGAGCACCGACTTGCAAACCTGCGGGGCATCAATAACTAGGCACCCCTCACTATTAAGAGACACATGTACCGTATCAAAAGGCGTGTACCAGTCACTTGCTTCATCACCACTTAATCGCCTCAAAGCAATGTGAGACAAAGTTTCAGTCATACCGTAAGTGATCCACACAGCATTTGGAAATGTTTTTAACTCATTAGCTAATGAGTCGTCTATTGCACCGCCGCCAATTATGAGATGCTTTATCTCTCGCAATTTGTCCCTTTCCTTGGGCACTCGCAATGAGTTATAAACCTGCATCGGCACCATTGCCGCAAAAGTGACAGCATCATCAACGTCACTCAAAGGATGCCCGCTAGGCTTTACATCAATCAGTTTCATATTGCGCACGAGCGACCTCACCACAACCATCTTGCCAGCAATATAGTCGAGCGGCATACTCAATAGTGCAGTGTCTCCGGCCTCCAGTCCAAGGAAATCGCATGTAATACGAGCGCTCGCCTCCATCATTCTTTTCTCTACCCACATCGGCTTCGGCTTGCCTGTAGAACCACTAGTATGCACCAACACAACGTCTGACGAATTATTCCATTCTGCCAAAAATTCTTCAAGAGTCATCAAATAAGTATGAATTATGAATTAAAAAATATTTTCTCTCCCCTCACCTCTATCGGCATCGGTATATTGTCTATGAACAGATGTCCCGTCCCAAGCCCCTGTGGCATTTGGACGTTCGGTCCATACACCTTTGCCACGAAATGGGCTATAGCATTCAACCCCACATTGCTCTCCAGTGCGCTGGTAATCCATGAACCGATGCCACGTTCACGAGCTAGTTCGATCCATTCCTCACAACCATACATGCCACCATGCAAAGACGGTTTCAAAATTATATATGCAGGACGAATAATATCCAGTAAAGATTCTTTCATTATCTTCATGTTCACTCCTATAAGTTCCTCATCTAGAGCTATCGGCAGAGGCGACTCACGACACAATAGCGCCATCTCACCCCATTGGTGTTGCGGTATAGGTTGCTCTATCGAATGAATATCATATTTGGCAAGCCGTTCCAACTTGGCGAGTGCATCTTTAGGTGAAAACCCTCCATTTGCATCCAGACGCAACTCTATCTGTTTTTTTGTAAAATGCTCACGGATATGCTTTATCAGTTCTATTTCCTTTTCAAAGTCTATAGCCCCGATTTTCAGTTTCACACAATGAAAACCAGCCGCCAATTTTTCTTCCAACCGTTCATACATCTCATCGAAAGTTCCCATCCACACAAGTCCGTTGATAGTTATTCCCTCTTCACCACGTGCAAAAGGAGTATCAAACAATGCCACCGAACCGCCTGCATTGAATTGTGCCAATGCTGTTTCCAATCCAAATAAGATTGAAGGATATGGCCTCAGCATATTATGATCAACCACACCAGTGTTTTCAAACTGCCAACATACAGCACGCAATATGTTTTCATATTCAGGTATTGCGTCACAACTCAGGTCGGGCAGTGTAGCGCATTCTCCAACTCCTTTCACCCCAGGTCGCTCATCCGAAGTGAGAGTCAAAAACCAACTCTTTCTTGTTTTATAAACCCCTCGTGAAGTTCCAGCCGGTTGTTTAAAGTGCAATGTACGCTCCGATATTTCTATTTTCATCATCGCTATATTATATCATAAGTATAAATTGACAATTCTATGTATACTTAAGGAAATATGTCTTTTATGTATCTATATCAAAAATGACATATTTTTGTGTCTCATGGAAACTTGGGATACTTGTCAAAATCCGGCTTGCGCTTCTCTAGGAAAGCCTTGCCTCCCTCTTGTGCTTCGTCCATTGTATAATAGAGCATGGTGGCATCACCAGCCAGTTCTTGAATACCAGCCTGTCCATCAAGTTCTGCATTCAGTCCGGCCTTTATCATACGCAGGGCAAGCGGAGAGCGCTCCATCATGATCTCAGCCCACTCCACACACGTATCCTCCAATAGGTCCAAAGACACGACCTTGTTTACCATCCCCATCTGTTCAGCCTCCTTAGCGGTATACTTTTTGCAAAGGAACCAAATCTCGCGAGCTTTCTTTTGTCCCACCATACGTGCGAGATAGGATGACCCGAAGCCAGCATCAAACGAACCCACCTTTGGCCCTGTCTGCCCGAATATAGCATTTTCACTTGCAATTGTCAAGTCACACATCACATGGAGCACATGCCCACCACCAATAGCATATCCATTGACCATCGCTATGACAGGTTTAGGTAAGCGGCGTATCTGCATCTGGACATCCAGCACACTGAGACGTGGCACACCATCTGTATCAACATATCCGCCACGACCTTTCACATGCATATCACCACCAGAACAAAAAGCCTTGTCACCCGCACCTGTCAGAATTACCACACGGATATCCTGAACCTCACGACAATAGGATAACGCCTGAGATATTTCCCATGTTGTGAGCGGTGTAAACGCATTGCGATAACGTGGACGATTTATCGTAATCTTCGCAATATGATTATACTCTTCGAAAAGAATTTCTTTAAATTCCTTTAGCGACTTCCACTCTCTTTTCCCCATATTACAATTTCTTTTAATTGTTTACTCTACTTTCAAAAACTCTACTTTTGACGCGGCCAAGGTTCTCATCCTCTCACTTCACGATAATATTCCTCATACGTCCTAGCATCCTCAGAAATATCTGTAAAGACCTCCATGAGGAGTGGTCGTGACCCGCCCGCCGCAAGGAACACGTTCATTCGCTCACGCAATTCCTCCTCATTGTGCACACATAGATAACCGATATTGTTTTCATCACATATTCCACTGGCACTGGCACTATGTGATGCAGCAACCATTGTCTTGCATTCGGGACTGTCCTTAATTCCAGCCAACTGGCGGAATATGCTCCCTCCTTTATTATTAAGCAGCAGTATCCTGAAATTGGGTTCTAGATTCTGATTCCACAGCGCATTTTGGTCATAAAAAAAACTCAAGTCGCCAGTCACACAGAAAACCATATCCTCTGACACCACTGAGAAACCTGCCGCTGTAGAGAGACTACCCTCAATGCCATTCACTCCCCTATTTACATATATATAATGGTTTTGGGCATAGATATCACCTAGACGCACCGCCATACTATTGGCATAATGCACTTTATAATCATAATTCATACCGTCCAACTGCCGCTCAAACACTTTCACCGCCATCATCTCGGAATAGTCTGGCTGATATTTAAGCAATTTATCAAAGGCACCGTCTGTCTTCGACTTCCACAACCGCACGTATGCCTCCGCCGAATTTTCCATCAAATCCATGACATCTGTGTCATCGGTCCTACCGCAACTGCGCAAAGCACTATTCAAAACCATTAGTACATCATAAGGATTAGCCTCGATAATACCACCGAGATTCATGAATGTATCGTGCATATCTCCATCTTCGGACACCGTCCAACATACCGCCTCCTTAGCTCGGCGCAAGAATTTCTTTATACGTTTGCTTACCAAAGTGCCACCCATATATAGGATAAAATCAGGAATATAGGCCTCATCATCATCTATCTTGTACAACACTTCATCAAAAGGCACCGTCGAACGAAACGGAGAAAGAGGTTCTCGTATCACCACCGCATATTGCTCTATCCTTTGTAGCAGCCACTCTGTATTGTCCCGATATGACAGTTGCCCTATTACAACCATAGGACGTGAGGACCCATAAAAATCATTCACCATCTCCCTCATTATCTTTTCCACATTGATAACAGATGGCACATACGTTATTTTACGTTCTATGGGCAGTTCCGCCACAGAAAAGCAGAAGAGAGGTTCGCTCACTGGCACATTGATATGCACCGGCCCATACCCATTTCTATTCATCATTAGCATAGCCTCGTTCACTAAACGATTGCAATACCAACGTTCCTCATCGTTATGAGGTTCGGGCAAAGAGACGCAATATTTTACAAATCCGCCAAATGCTTTTGGCTGATCTATAGTCTGACCGTCTTGCTGTCCTATCCATGCCTGCGGACGGTCTGCAGATATTATGATTAGAGGCAGATGCTGATACCGCGCCTCTGCCACTGCAGGAACGAGATTGAGCAACGCTGTGCCCGATGTGACACATACCGCCACAGGCTCATTTGAAGCCAGAATCATGCCCAACGCGTAAAATCCTGCCGAACGCTCGTCTGTCACAGGATAGCATTCCATCCCTTTACATTCATTCAGATTATGAACTATTGCGGCATTTCTGGAACCGGGGCACACCACGGTCTTTCTCACTCCGTGTCCTACAAGCAGTGCTGTGAGTATATTTATATTTTCTTTGTTGCTAAACATCTTTTCATCGTTTCCATTTTTGCCTCAGTCTCTCCCCACTCCTGTTTTTCCACGCTGTCAATTAGCAGTCCACCACCTGCATATAGACCATACATATTGCCATCTATCTGCATGCAGCGCAACGAGACATATATATTGGTATCACCATTAGGATTGAGAATTCCCATAAAGCCACTATAATACTTACGTGGTACCGACTCATTAGCCAATATAAACTCGCGAGCATCCTCTTTCGGTATTCCGCAAACTGCAGGCGTTGGATGCAACTCGTTTATCACATCGCCAAGACATGTCACATCATCTAACTTAAAATTGAAGTCACTGCGCAAATGCACCAAATTTCCTGCACGAGCAGTATAAGGTCCCTCCTCGGTAAAATCATCAGTAAACCGCTCAAGACATTGCGTGATATATGTAGCCACATACCGTTGTTCCTGAATGTTTTTGTCAGACCATGCTATCGGTTGCGCATTATACATCTTCCCCGTCATATCAGCAGATGGCGGATTATCAAATCCAAGCTGCTCACCACTCAACTTAATTGTTCCCGCAAGTGCCATCGTGTGCCACCGGTTGCCATTGCCTTCTAGTAGCGTCTCTGGTGTTGCCACAAGCCAGGTACCATTCTTTTCTGTAGAAACCAATGCTACGAACATACGTGGATACAGATTGCAAGCGCGCATAAAAAGATTCTCGGGTGTAATGGCTTCATCGGTAATGACTGTTGCCCTGCGTGCAAGCACGATCTTACTAAATGCACCCGCCTCCAATTGTGCGTGGAAGTTTGCGAAATCTATAGCATAATGCGCCTCAAGTCTCTCCCCGACCTTACTCGATATTGAAGGGGGACAAGTAGTAAGTGTACTTGCCTTCTCCTCTTTTAGGGAGAATTGGGGGAAAAATTGACAGGCATGTTTAACTTGCATAGTCTCAATCACATCAGGTTTCAACAACAATATGGGACAGTCTTGAGAAGCGGAAAACGGTGCGATCACGAATCCATCTTTTCCATTAAGCTCTGCCAACGAAGGCACAACAAGAGGTTCACCATGAGTCTGCATCACCAGCGTACAATGGTCATGATATGGTAAACGGTAAATTGCGTAACTACTCATTTCTGTCTTGCATTGACCACATAATTTGTCACTTCTACGGTAGAAATAAGTTCTTCTGCACTGTTTCTTATCTCAATGTGCCATTGATGCAATGTACTACCCTTGTGCAGCAGATAAGCCGTAGCTGTCACTGTGTCACCCTCGAGTACAGCCCTCACGTGACTGCCACTCACATTGATTCCCACACTAATTCTACTGGGGCATAACGCCAACGAGCCCACACCTGCAAGATTTTCAGCCAATGCCAGCGATGCGCCACCGCTCAGAAAACCAAACGGTTGACGGTTTCGATCATCCACCTTCATCCGTGCCATGCAGGTATCTTTATCTGGAGTAGAAATAAACTCCATGCCAAGTGCACTAGACAAGCTCGGCATTTTTTCTATCCTTTCTTTTACGTGTTCAATATTCATAGATATCCTTATTTTTCTATTGTTTCTACAAAAGTAATGATTTAATTTAAAAAGCAATAATTCTTACTCATTTTTTTCATTTCATATATACGAGACAATGTTCTGGATTTCCAAATTGGATAGATACTTTTATGGTGAGAGTGCAAACGCCATATAAGGTACAAATATGGGTTGCACTAATTGCCAATCTGCTACTCACACTTCTTCAATGTGGTATAAAACGTACTTGGAGCTTCTCAGGGTTGGCTACAATGATCAAGTTGACTGCTTTATATAAAAGATTGGGAGAAGGCTTTGTCAGAAGCATTACAAGCCCCTCCGGAACAGCCCGAGCAAGGCATCGAGGAGTCATAGGGGGCTTGGGTAACTATTTCTCGTCTGAATTTATTGGTATTCAATAGGTTCAGACAGAATATTTATGTTTACCGAACACTAATAATTTTTTAAGATGGAAGATTAAGAATGAAAGATGAGTGTGTAATAGAATTCATCATTCAGCCCTAATATATTGAATCCTTTTTTCATCTTCAAACTGAAAAGTGTAATAGAATTCATCATTCAGCCCTAATCCTACTTATAATTTATTTTTTGCTCAACGTGAAGCAGTCAATATCCGGAGCCCATGTAATAGAACTTCCTATACGAATATCATTGTTTCCCTTGTTGAGAAGTACTGGAACGGTGACGGTAGTAATATTTTCGCCATCAGTTTTTGTATTCACAATGATAGGAGAATTTCCATTGATAGTCAATTCAATATGACTCAATTTCTTTGGTAAATAACTGATTGTCATGTTATATCCGCCTCCATTCTCACAATAGACATTACGCCACTCAGCATAATTATCCTTGCTACCACCAATGTTTATAACCTTCATCTCGCCAGATGCACCCTGCATTGGAGCATACTGGATAGCCTTGGGACGCTTTACTAAATCATTAAAAAGCGGAAGATATGCCCACTCTGCCTCGTACTTTTCTTTAGCAATGCGCTGTTCAGCCTGCAGGCGTAATATCTTTGTGGCATGTGCTGGAACATCAAATACAATTGTATTTTTCACCGTGGAGAGATTCTTTTGCATAACGAGGTCACGAACTTTCACCTTCCCTGCCAGTTCCAATGTATTTGTAGGTACATTGAAATGCAGAACGCTGTCAGTAGGATTATAGAGAGCAGCAGCACGGGTCAACCCGCCAAGCTTCAGTATATCCTTGACCAGCACATATCCGCCATTTTCATGCTGCGCCACGTATGCCTGTAATCCCAATGGGTCTTGGTTGAGGGCTATGAGATCCTTATTTGTCATCAGTTTGAGAGCCGCAGCCGGTATTTTCGTCATGTCGCAACCTACAAGTAGCGGCGAGGCCATGATACACCACATACCAAAATGAGTTTCATCCTCTGCTTGTGACATTCCGCGCCCCACTTCGAGCATATCCATATCGTTGTAATGCCCATTTGAAGCATAAGCAGATAAATAAAGGTTTTTATCTATTATATACTTTACTGATTTCCAACTAGCATTGATGTCGCCACTGATACGCCATGAGTCTGCAATGTCCTTAGCCCAGACACCGGGGAAAGCCCAACGGCAGATATTGACAGACACATCACCGAAACCAAGACGGCGAAAAGTGTTGACAATTTCAGAATAGCGTTTGCTCTCCTCCAAATTCAGATTATCAGCCCCACAATAGTCAATCTTGATAAAATCAAAGTTCCAGTTCTTGAAAAAGAGTTTGCTATCCTGCTCTTCATGACCATATATGGCACTGCCATAACCACCAGTATCACCGCCCCAAATAGAAGCGCAAGTATTGGCTCCCGCATCGGTGTATATACCGGCCTTGAGACCCAATGAGTGAATATAATCAGATACAACTCTCATACTACCAGGAAAACGGGCCTTGTTGAGTTGCAGATTGCCCTCATCATCACGCCCTCCAAAATAACCGTCATCAATATTTACATACTGATAGCCTGCGGCTTTTAGTCCGCTAGCAACCATTGCATCCGCCTGTCGCATTATAAGCGTGTCGGAAATGTTCACGCCATAAGTGTTCCAACTGCTCCAACCCATTACTGGTGTCTTGATTTGTGCTTCAGATATTTGGTTAAACGATGCAGCCAAAAGTAATAAAGCGATTGTTTTTTTCATATAAATTAATAGTAATTGCTAATCGTTAAATGAAATGCAAAGATATTGTTTTTCAACGTAAAATAGTTGATTATATGTTTCTTGCCAACGAAATTAACTTTTTTTACTATTCACAACAAGAAAAACAGAGACACGCCAATGACAGAGATTACGGCGCCAATAACTCCCTTAAGCGTTATTTTCTGATAAAAAAAATAATGTGAAGGAATGAGTATTAGTATGGGGGTTGTTGACATCAATGTTGATGCTATGCCCGCAGCTGTATATTGAACCGCCATCAACGAGAAGCCAACACCGAGAAACGGACCGAAAATCACAGCAACAAACATCAATGCCATACCCTTGTGATTGCGGAAGCTATCACGAAAACGCTTATCATCACCAAAAATAATCAGCCACAGAGCAAAACAGAAAAGTCCGGATATACACCTTATCATATTGGCGCTGAATGGCAGATAATCGACCACTGACGGCAACACATTCGCAGGCACACCACGAGTATAATAATCCAATCCAATCTTACTGAGCACAAGTCCGACACCCTGCCCTACTCCTGCACCGATACCAAAGAGCACTCCACGAGTTGGCAACTGTAAAGAAAGACGCTTGCCTTCGCCTCGACCGAGCACAGAAATAGCAATACCCAACAACGTTACAATCATGGCAATGAGACTTTTCCACGTCAATGTCTGCCCAATGGTTATCCATGCAGCAAAGGCAGTAGCAATCGGGGCAAGCGTCATTAAAAGTTGTCCATATCGTGAACCTATCAAAATGTAACTGTTGAACAAACATCTGTCGCCAATAAAATATCCCACCACACCTGACAGCAACAGCCATATCCAAGCACGATTGTCGGTACAGACTGGTAGCACAGTACCCGTGAAAGCCCACATCAGCAGTGCTGAGAGCACTAGTGCAAGTAACATTCGCCACACATTGACCACAATAACACCCAAACGACGGGTTGCCACTTCGCTAACCAATGCCGTGATGGTCCATGAGAAAGCTACACCTAAAGATATTATTTCTCCCAGATAAGTCATAATCAGGGTGCAAAAATAATAAATATTTTATATAATCCATTTATGATAATGAATTATTTATTACCTTTGCCACAAATATAAAGTACCTATAATGAAACATTGGTTATTATCAATTTTATGCCTTTGCACACTAACTTTATCAGCTACGCCTATTGACAGGTTATTGGAAAGGATAGACAAAGGTGCATCAAAAAAATTCAAAATCGAACTTGTAAAAAATCAGAAAGATTTCTTCGAGCTAGACCAAAGTGGCAAACATGTAGTTGTACGTGGCAACACGTGGGTGAATATTGCATCTGGCATTAACTGGTATCTAAAATATTATGCTGGCATCCAACTCTCATGGAACGGCATGACAGCAAAGTTGCCAGCCGTGCTACCAAAAGTAAAGAATAAAGAACGCCATGAGACCGACCTAAAACTCCGCTATGACTTCAATTACTGCACATTCTCTTATTCCATGGCCTTTTGGAACTGGAAGCGTTGGCAACGGGAAATAGACTGGATGGCTCTACATGGAGTGAACATGCCACTTGCCATTGTGGGCGAGGAATGTGTATGGCGCAATATGCTGTTCAAACCGGGATACACCAAGAAAGAAGTTAACGATTTTATCGCAGGACCAGCATTCTTGGCATGGTGGGAAATGAACAATCTGGAAGGTTGGGGTGGTCCCAACCCTGATTCTTGGTATGCACAACAAGAGAAACTGCAGAAACAGATTCTAAAACGGATGAAAGAATACGGTATGACACCCGTATTACCTGGATATTCGGGTATGATGCCTCATGATGCCAAACAAAAACTAGGACTAGATGTGACCGATGGTGGAATGTGGAACGGATATATACGTCCGTCAAACCTGTCGCCCACAGATAATCGGTTCATGGAAATCGCGAAATTGTATTACAAGGAATTGACTGCGCTTTATGGTAAGGCTGAATATTATTCCATGGACCCGTTTCATGAAAGCAACGACGATAGTAAGATAGACTATGACGCTGCCGGGCAAGAACTGATGAAAGCCATGAAGTCAGAGAATCCTAAAGCAGTATGGGTGGTGCAGGGATGGACTGAGAATCCACGTCCACAGATGATTAAGAATATGAAGAATGGTGACCTGCTCATACTGGATCTCTTCAGCGAATGTCGACCAATGTGGGGAATACCTTCGATATGGAAACGCGACAAAGGATATGAACAGCACAATTGGCTATTCTGTATGTTAGAAAACTTTGGCGCAAACGTAGGACTACATGGACGTATGGACCAACTGCTCAACAATTTCTATCTTATGCAAAACAACCCGCTTGCTGCTCACGTCAAGGGTATAGGCTTCACAATGGAGGGCAGCGAGAACAATCCCATAATGTTTGAAATGATGAGTGAACTGCTTTGGCGATCGAAAAAGTTCACAAAGGAAGCATGGGTGCGCAATTATGTGAAAGCACGCTATGGAATGGATGACCCTATAATACAACAAGCATGGCAGATTTTGGCACGTTCAATATACAACTGTCCATTTGGCAATAACCAGCAAGGCACTCATGAAAGTATATTCTGTGGACGTCCGTCACTAAACAACTTTCAAGTGTCAAGTTGGTCAAAGATGAAAAACTATTATGATCCCGATGACACCCGTGAGGCAGCACGGCTGATGGTTAGTATAGCCTATAAATATAAAGGTAACAACAATTTCGAATATGACTTGGTAGATATCGTGCGCCAAGCACTCTCAGACCAAGGCCGTGTGCAATATCTGAAAACCATCGCCGACTTTAATGCATACGACAAGAATGCTTTCGAAAAAGACTCAAAACATTTCCTTGACCTGCTGCTGATGCAAGACAAACTGCTCGGCACTCGCAGTGAATTTCGTGTAGGGAGTTGGATCGAGGCGGCACGCAATTTGGGAACCACTGATGCAGAGAAAGACCTATATGAATGGAATGCCCGCACACAAATCACCACATGGGGCAACCGTGTGTGCGCCGATGACGGCGGACTGCGCGACTATGCCCACAAAGAATGGAACGGCATTCTGAAAGATTTCTACTACAAGCGTTGGGCTGCATATTTCGATTCGCTCGATAACCAGCTGAATGGTAAACCCGAAGTTAAAATTGACTTCTATGCGATGGAAGAGCCATGGACAAAGCAGACCAATCAATATTCGTCCAAACCAGAAGGCGACTGCGTGGAAATGGCAAAAGAGGCAATAGAAAAAATAAAATAATGGAGACAACGAACAAACAACGTCTACTATCACTTGACGTGCTTCGTGGAATTACCGTAGCAGGCATGATATTGGTAAATAATGGTTTTGGAAAATCATACGTCACATTGCAACATTCCAAATGGGACGGAATGACACCATGCGACTTGGTATTTCCGTTTTTTCTGTTCATTATGGGAATATCCACATATCTATCACTACGCAAAAGTGACTTCCAGATATCCCGTCCTGTGCTGTTCAAAATAGCCAAACGAACAATACTCCTATTCCTTATCGGACTTTTCATCAACTGGTTCGACTTGGCATGTCATGGCAAGCCTCTAGACTTTGCCCACTTGCGTATCTGGGCTGTAATGCAACGCATAGCAATCTGCTATTGTGCTATATCCATTTTTGCCCTCACCGTAAAACACAAGTACACAATCCCAACAATTATCGGGCTGCTCGTGATATATTCAATAATATTAATATCAGGCAACGGTTATGCCTACGATTCCAACACTAATATTCTGGCACAGGTGGACTTGAACCTGTTCGGGTATGGACACCTATATCATAAAAGCCCAGTTGACCCAGAAGGTCTGCTCAGCACTATCCCCGCAATAGCACATACGATGATTGGATTCTATTGCTGCAAACTGATGATACAAGCCAAAAACGTGGAAAAGAAAGTGATGCAATTCATGCTTGTCGGCGGAGTGCTCATCATTTGCGGGTACTTACTGTCATACGGATTACCGATCAACAAACGCGTTTGGTCACCAAGTTACGTACTGATGACTTGCGGACTGGCTTCAACAATGCAGGGATTATTAATGTATGTCATAGACATCCGCGGACACAATAAGTGGACACCAACATTTCTCATCTTTGGGACCAACCCTCTTTTTCTCTATTTGGTTAGTGAGTTGCTTGCCATAATCTTTGGCAGCATCAAGTTGAATTTTGCAATCTATGGTGGCATACACAGCGTAATCACTGATGTTTACGTTGCTTCATTAGTATACGCAATATTCTTCGTGGCCATACATACAGCTATTGGCTATCCACTTTATAAGAGACACATATACATCAAGTTATAAATTAAACATGAGGATGTCATAAAATACATATAACCTCATATTTGCCATAAAAAAGTAAAAATTCAATGCCCTTTCAGATTTATTTATTAAATTTGCACCCACAAAGAGAATATATTCACAATAAGTATGAACGTTTTAGAGTTAAGTGAACAGGAAATAGTCAGACGACAGAGCCTGCAACAACTGCGCGATATGGGCATCGATCCATACCCGGCTGCAGAGTATCCAACCAATGCTTTTTCTACGGATATAAAAGTTGAATTCAAGGATGAAGAGAAGCGGGAGGTCTGCATTGCCGGACGCATGATGAGTCGCCGCGTTATGGGCAAGGCATCCTTTGCTGAAATTCAAGATTCAAAAGGAAGAATTCAAGTCTATGTCTCTCGTGACGACATTTGTCCCGATGAGAACAAAGACCTCTACAATAATGTTTTCAAACGCTTGCTAGACATCGGTGACTTCATCGGTGTTACAGGTTTCGTGTTCCGCACACAGACTGGCGAGATTTCAATCCACGCACAGAGTCTCACATTGCTCAGCAAGAGTCTGAAACCACTACCAATCGTCAAATACAAGGACGGTGTGGCTTACGACAAATTTGACGACCCGGAATTGCGCTATCGCCAGCGCTATGTTGACCTTGTTGTCAATGATGGCGTAAAAGATACTTTCCTGCAACGTGCCATTGTGCTCCGTACTTTGCGTAACGTGCTCGACGGTGCCGGATACACAGAGGTTGAGACACCTACACTGCAGGCCATTGCCGGTGGTGCCAGTGCCCGTCCGTTCACAACACATTTCAATGCGCTCAACGTCGACATGTATATGCGTATTGCCACAGAACTATATCTAAAGCGGCTTATAGTTGGCGGCTTTGAGGGTGTGTACGAAATTGGAAAGAATTTCCGCAACGAGGGAATGGATCGCAATCATAACCCCGAGTTCACATGTATGGAGCTCTATGTTCAATACAAGGACTATAACTGGATGATGTCGTTCACTGAGAAATTACTCGAAACAATCTGTATTGCGGTTAATGGGAAACCCGAACGTGAGATAGATGGCAACATCGTGAGTTTCAAGGCTCCTTACCGTCGTCTACCTATCCTAGATGCCATAAAAGAGAAGACAGGATATGACCTCAACGACAAGAATGAAGATGAAATCCGTGATGTTTGCAAGAAGTTGAACATGGAAATCGATGAGACAATGGGTAAGGGCAAACTGATTGATGAGATGTTCGGCGAGTTTTGTGAGGGCACATACATCCAACCAACATTCATCACAGATTATCCTGTTGAAATGTCACCACTTACCAAAATGCACCGTTCAAAACCCGGGCTGACTGAGCGTTTCGAATTGATGATCAATGGTAAAGAACTAGCCAACGCATATTCAGAGCTTAATGACCCGATAGACCAAGAGAATCGTTTCAAAGACCAAATGAATTTGGCAGACAAGGGTGATGACGAGGCGATGATTATCGATCAAGACTTCCTCCGTGCTTTGCAATATGGCATGCCACCAACGTCTGGAATAGGCATTGGCATTGACCGCCTAGTAATGTTGATGACAGGAAAAACCTATATACAGGAAGTATTATTCTTCCCGCAAATGCGTCCTGAAAAAAAGATGCCTAAGAGCAACAATGCGGAATGGGCAGAAATTGGCGTGCCTGCCGACTGGGTACCAGTATTCAATAAGGCTGGCTACAACCTAATCTCAGATATCAAGACAGTTAAGGCACAGAAGCTTCAAATGGACGTCTGTGGCATAAGCAAGAAATACAAACTAGGTTATGAAAATCCAAAAGTGGATAAATTTGAGACTTGGATTGAAAATGCAAATAAACAATAAAAGATGAACGATAAGGGATGAATGATGAATTGTAAATTCAATAAGACATTCATAAGCCATCCCTTACCATTCATCTCTTTTACTTTTACATTATGTTTAGTTGCGGTAAAATAGCAATAATCGGCGGTGGCAGTTGGGCGACTGCAATAGCCAAGATCGTGGTGAGTCACACTCATCATATTGGTTGGTATATGCGCCGTGACGACCGCATTGAAGACTTCCGCCGACTGAATCACAACCCGGCATATCTAATGAGTGTGCATTTTGATGTAAACGAAATACTCTTCTCAAGTGACATCAATAAGATTGTGCAAGCTTACGATACGCTAGTATTTGTAACCCCGTCACCATACCTCAAGAATCATCTCAAAAAACTCAAGACACGCATTCGTGACAAATTCATTGTTACTGCCATTAAGGGTATTGTACCGGATGAGAACTTGGTTTGTTCGGAATATTTCCATCAAGTTTACGATGTGCCTTATGAGAACTTAGCCTGCATTGGCGGACCTTCTCACGCTGAGGAAGTGGCTTTGGAACGCCTCTCCTATCTCACTGTTGGATGTGCAGACCAAGACAAAGCCTTGGCCTTCACCGATGTCCTGATGAGTGATTTCATCAAGACGAAGACTAGTAGTGATGTCATCGGCATAGAATATTCATCCGTACTGAAGAATGTGTATGCCATTGCAGCAGGCATCTGTAGCGGTCTGAAATATGGAGATAATTTTCAAGCAGTGCTCATGTCGAATGCAGTGCAGGAAATGTCACGCTTCATTACCGCCGTTCATCCGATTGACCGTAGCGTCTACGACTCGGTTTATCTTGGCGACTTGCTCGTAACGGGCTACTCCAACTTCTCACGCAACCGCACATTCGGCACCATGATAGGCAAGGGCTACAGTGTAAAAAGTGCACAGATAGAAATGGAGATGATTGCCGAGGGATATTTTGGCACCAAGTGTATGAAAGAGGTCAACCGCCACATGCACGTGAATATGCCGATTTTGGATGCCATATACAATATATTATATGAGCGCATAAGCCCACAAATTGAAATTAAATTATTAACAGATTCATTTAGATAAAACAATGAAAAGTATCAGCTTAGACATTACTAAAACCGCCCAGTTTCTTAACGAGGACGCAGTAAAGGCTTACGAGCCACAAGTAAAGGCCTCTCAGGCAGCACTTGAGAACGGCACTTGTCCGGGTAACGATTTTCTTGGATGGCTTCACTTGCCATCTTCCATCACACCAGCAGTTCTAAATGAGGTTCAGGCTGTAGCCGACACTCTCCGTGCTAAGTGCGATGTAGTAGTTGTTGCAGGTATCGGAGGCAGCTATCTTGGCGCGCGCGCCGTGATTGAGTCACTGGGCAATTCATTTGCTTGGCTTGTGGCAGACAAGAAGAATCCTACTATTATATTCGCTGGTAACAATATTGGCGAAGATTATCTCTCTGAACTCACTGAGTATCTGAAAGACAAGAAATTCGGCGTTATCAACATATCAAAATCAGGAACCACCACTGAGACCGCCCTCACATTCCGTCTGCTAAAGAAGCAGTGTGAGACTCAGCGTGGCAAGGCAGAGGCAAAAGATGTTATTGTTGCCGTTACCGATGCCCAGAAAGGTGCTGCCCGTGCAACCGCAACAAAAGAGGGCTACAAGACATTCATCATCCCTGACAACGTTGGCGGCCGTTTCTCTGTTCTCACTCCGGTAGGTCTGCTACCAATAGCTTGCGCAGGTTTCGATATAAAGCAACTCATTGCTGGTGCTGCAGATATGGAAAAGGCTACAGGCAAGGACGTTCCTTTCGAAAAGAATATTGCTGCACAGTATGCTGCTGTTCGTAATGGTCTCTACAGCCAAGCTGGCAAGAAGATTGAAATCATGGTCAACTTCCAGCCCAAACTGCACTTCTTCTCTGAGTGGTGGAAGCAATTATTCGGCGAGAGCGAAGGCAAAGACAACAAGGGAATCTTCCCTGCATCTTGCGATTTCACTACCGACCTACATTCAATGGGTCAGTGGATTCAGGAAGGCGAGCGCACCATCTACGAAACTGTAATAAGCATCGAGCAGCCAAACTGCGAACTTCTCTTTCCTAATGACGAGGAAAACCTCGACGGACTTAATTTCCTTGCAGGCAAACGCATTGACGAAGTTAACAAGATGGCAGAACTTGGCACACGCCTGGCTCACGTTGACGGAGGTGTTCCAAACATTCGCATCAGCGTACCAGAACTGAATGCTTATTACATTGGCCAGCTCATTTATTTCTTCGAAATTGCATGTGGTATCAGCGGAAACCTACTTAGCGTGAACCCATTCAACCAGCCGGGTGTTGAAGCATACAAAAAGAATATGTTCGCCCTGCTCAACAAGCCTGGATATGAGGCTGATAGCAAGGCCATACAAGAAAAGCTTAAATAAAGTAAGAAAAAAAATGAAAGAAAGAAAAACGACAGACATCACCAGCATTGATACTTTGATGTTTCATTTTTTATTTCTTTCATTCTTTCACATTTAAAAGATGTTTGAAACTGAGATAATACGATATATAGAGAAGCACGGCTTTGAGGCGTTCAGTCCTAAGGCCGTGCTTTTTGATATGGACGGAGTACTTTATGATTCCATGCCAAACCATGCGTCGTGCTGGATTGATTCCATGGCGGAATTTGGTATTGACATGACTCCAATGGACGCGTACAAGTACGAAGGTATGCGTGGAGTGGAAACAATACAGTTGATGGTCAAGCAACAGAAGGGCCGTGATATAGACGAGACTGAAGCACAAATGATGTATGATGAGAAGACTCGCCTCTTCGGACTGTTGCCAAAAGCGAAGATTATGGATGGTGTGCTCGAACTGATGAGCAAAATCAATGCGAGTGGCTTGCAGATTGGCATTGTCACTGGCAGTGGCCAGAAGCCGTTAATCCGTCGGTTGCTTCGTGACTTCCATGAGTTCGTTGATGCAGAGCATATCGTCACTGCATATGATGTGAAACATGGCAAACCGGCTCCCGACCCATATCTGATGGGATTAAAAAAGGCAGGTAACCTGATGCCCTGGGAAGGAATTGTTGTCGAGAATGCACCGTTTGGTGTTCGCGCGGGTGTTGCAGCCAATATATTCACAGTAGCTGTTAACAGTGGTCCACTACAAAATAGTGCATTGACAGACGAAGGTGCCGACATTTTATTTGACAAGATGACAGACTTCCGAGACACGTGGAACGATTTAAATATAAGAGGATGAAAGTATCACAGATGCCCCTTTATCGCTGCAACCTCATTTTACTTTTTTTGTCTTAAATATAAGATAGCTTAACTAGCTATTCCATTGATAAAGGATAATTATTTGTATTTTTGCAAACGATATAATACAAGTGATTAATTTGAAATTTATTTATTTTACCATCGCATTACTCCTGCCACTATCTATTAATGGCCAGGAGATAAACAAGATGAAGAGACAATTTGATATCAAACTGCCCCCAATAAAAGATTCTGCGTCTGTGAATTCAGATAAAGAATACGAGGAATGGCTCCGCAATGAACCACTAAAAATGGACTCACCATCATATAAGTTTCATGATTATTATCACCATGAGTACAATCAATACAATCTGCTCAACCAGGCACCACCCAAACCCACGTTTAAACTAAATCGCAGTTCAATCTTCGGTGGCACAGGCAATTATTCTCTAGCTCCCAATTTTAATGTTATTATGGGTTCAGCCACAAACGATATCCACGGTCTGTTACAAAGCCACTCGGCGGATTTCTCCCTTATCTATCACAAAGACAACTTCACAATTTCTGGTGGAGCTTCGGTTGGGAAATATCAGAATTTCATTTGGAACAGCAATGTGTTTTCATTTCACGCCAATGCCGAATATCAGGTCAACAATTGGCTTGCCCTCGGTCTGCAAGGTTCGTTTGTTCCCAATGTCAAGAATATCGGTCCAGTCTCTCCATTCACCTCAACCAACAGTTATGGCGGATATGCAAAAATCAAGATTAACAGTTGGTTGGCCATCATCCCATCCATCAGTAGATATTTCGATGCTGTCAGTCATAAATGGATAACGGCATTCAACATCATGCCAGCCATCAATATTGGTAACCTGCTACATCTGAAATCAAAGAATAAGATACAACAGAAAGAAAAGCTCAAAAAAGTGTTGGAAAACTATTAGATTTGTTGTAAACCAAACATATTGGCGTATACATGTTCATGCCTGCGACAAGATAAGAACAAGACGTACAAAGCGATTTTTTATAAATAAAGTTATTGCTTATTACACATTCTTTTCAAACGCATCTAACTGACGAGACATTTCATCACGACCGTACTGAATAATATCGGCAGCCTTATCTAAATCGAAAAGACTGAAACGATTCATCGGAATACTCGCACATACATCCGGAGGCGTAAGACGAATTGACATTTGGGTATTGTTTTGGATGGACAAACGGGCTACACGCAGAGCCATATTCATGTAATTGGCAGAGAAACGATACTTCATGAATGGTAACCTGCTGAGCAACGAATTCTCGGTATTATTATATTGGTTATGAGGTTTGAGATATGCATCGAAAGATTCATCATCTGGTGCGCTGACATTCACGGCAACAAGCAAATCACCTTTATGACGCATCACACGATCGAGTGGCAATGTGTTGTGTACACTGCCATCTACATATATATGTGTACCGTCACTGACAGGTTTGAAAAAGCATGGTATGGAAATAGATGCACGAATCGCCGTTTTCAGTGAACCCTCACGAAATACTTTTTCTTTACCGCTCACCACATCCGAAGCACAGCAGCAGAAATTTATTGGCAATGCTTCAATAAGACTTTCGCCCACCATCTCGTCAATCGAAGCCATAAGCCTTTCGCCACTAGCCACATGATCAAGACCCAAAGAAATATTCATTAGTGACAGCACTTCCTTTTTATTCAGATTGAGCACCCTATCCTTCATCTCGTCCAGTTTGCCTGCTGCAAAGAGTCCGCCCACAAGAGCCCCCATGGATGTCCCAGCCACAGACGTGATGAGATAGCCACGCTGCAGCAAAACCTCTATTGCCCCAATATGGGCATAGCCACGGGCACCTCCACCCGAAAGCGCAAGTGCCACATTTTTTTTCTTTCGGGGAGAGCGGAGTATTTCACTTATATATTCAGTTAACTTCATATTTGTTTCATCTTGTAATCGCATCATAAGATACGATTACCTTGCAAAGGTAAGTAAAATTCAGTGCTTTCAATAAGAAATAACATTGAAAATATATAAT